>JAABUJ010000362.1_pt1 | contig 92899 bp, 88 predicted proteins | sample 5559131 | NCBI WGS metagenome assembly JAABUJ01 (sample SAMN10711875, study PRJNA513366) | rock metagenome | isolation source: Antarctica rocks | place: Antarctica: Victoria Land, Mt New Zealand nord | collected 2016-01-07
GAGACAGCCGCGGCCGATGCGGCGGTCCCGGTCAGGAGAGATAAAACGAGCGCCGCCGCGCCGGTCGACGTCCATGCGACTGATGTCATTCGGTGTTCTCCGTTTCGAGGAAATATGGCACGAGGCCGCCCTGAGCTCGTCGGGCGACGTCTGAGACTCTGTCTCCGGGGCAGACCGTCGAAACAGAACTGCACGGCAACAGTAGTCGGGAATAAAACTGCCGAAAGTCCCCCGACCCCGTCGAGACGAGGTCAGCCCGGACAACAAGGCTCCGGCATTCTCCGCGAATACACGACCCGGCGGCGGGAGGCCGTCATCTCGGTCGCACTTCCAGGTCCGCATCATGCATGCGGCAGAGCGGACCGGTTCAGGGGTCAGCAGATGAGGTGGTCAGGAAAGGCGTGATTTTGCATCGATGTTCGCTCCCGGGTTCGACGTTGGTCGTCGGTGTGGTCGGCTTGGGCCAACTCTTGCAGTGTCAGTGTAGACGGTGTCCAACACATAGACTACCACATTTCAGGCGTGATTCCGATAGTCTCTTGTGGTCTTTCTGGCCTCCGTGTCGACGTAGTGCAGGCCAGCGGGAACGAACGCAGGCGGGGGACCCTCGGTGGACCGTTAGGCAGCCGATTCGAGCCGCATGCCGCGGCGGTAGAGGTTGCGGAACTTGGACGGCGGCATGCCTTTGACGGTCAGGAAGTGCCGATTGAAGTTTGATACGTTGTTGAAGCCGACCTCATAGCAAATCTCAGTGATCGACAGGTCGTCCTGCGTCAGGTGTTGACAGGCCAACTCGATCCGCAGTGAAATCACATATTGGACGAAATTAATCCCAGTGTGCTTCCGAAAACTTCTCGAAAATGCACTGACGCTTTGACGCGCGAAGCTGGCGAGCTCGGCTTCGTTCAGGTCTTTGGTGAAATTCTGGCCGATATGTTGGACAACGACATTCATGGATGTCGACATGTAACCGGATGGGTCGGCCCTGAAGGTGGCACTGGCGAGCGGAACGCGCTCATGACAGCGTGCGATGAGTTCGAGGATCTCGACGAAGAGCACGATGCGGCGGCCATCGCGAGCCCGCAGCAGCTCAGCCATCAGGGGCTGCACGCGTTCGGTCAAGTCACCCGTGAAACGAACGCCCCTGAACGACTCTCGCAAGAGCGGCTCGACGAAACGCAATTCCGGGAAGGTGGCCATGCATCCGGCCATGAAGCTGTGCGTGAATTGCAGCACCAGACAGCGCTCGTCCACGGACACGCCCTGAGGCACATCACTGATCCAGTTGTGCGGCAGGTTTGGCCCGACGAAGACGAGATCACCGGTCCGGAACGGCCCGATGTGGTCCCCGATGTAGCAACTGCCCTCGGTCGATGTGACGAGGTGCAGTTCGTATTCCGGATGGAAATGCCAGCGAACCGTTCGATAGGGATAGCCATGCGACCAGATCTTGAACGATTGGTCGTCGCGAACCTGGACCAGTTCCAGATCAGGCTCCATGATGGCCTCCTCACCGGTTCGCCCGCGACCACCATGACGATCGCCTGGTGCCCGGAAAGGGTCCGACGGCAACGTGGCGCCCTGGATCGACGTTCCTCTCGAACCCCCTCGTGCTGCGTGCCGCAGCCCAGATCGACGCTGTGTCGAGTGGGGCCTGCGGCCAGAATGAGCGCTCAGGAGGAGGTGCACTACATCTTTTGCAGCGCATCATCGATAGTTTTTTGCGCGATTTCGCTCGTCGCTCTCGGCTGTAGGCGGGCATGGTCACCCCCGGCAATGTCGTAGCGGTATCGAATGCCTTTACGAAGCGGTCGACACATGCTCCGACCTTTCGAACTCTCGCGCGACCCGTGCTACATTCGGTCATGGACACCGAACTGCCCGCGCCGCGGGCGATCCTCGTCGGCATACAGATCCCGAGCGTCGACGACGTCGCGCATGCCGCGAGCCTCGAGGAATTGGGCCGGCTCGTGAAGACGCTCGGCTTCGAGGTCGTCGGCGTGTTGTCGCAGAAGCGCGACGCGGTCGACGGCAAGACGGTGCTGGGCAAGGGACGGCTGGAAGACCTCGCGGCCATCACCCGCGGCACAGCAGTCGTCCCATCCCGGTCGTTCCAGCACAGATCGAAGGCCCGGGAGCGCTTCGAAGGCGCCGAGAGGACGATCCTGGATGATGGGAAGGCCGAGCCCGATCCGGACCCGCCTCCGAGCCCGGAATACGTGATCGTCGATCACGAGATCTCGCCGAGCCAGGCGCGCAACCTCGAGCGCGCAACCGGCGCGCAAGTCCTGGATCGGACCGGCGTGATCGTCGAGATCTTCCATCGTCACGCGCAGAGCCGTGCGGCGAAGCTGCAGGTGGAGCTGGCGCGACTGCAGTACCTCCTGCCCGGACTGCGGGAATCCTCGGCGGGGAGCGGGCGGCAGCTCGGCCCCGGGGCAGGGGAGTCGGACAGCGACCTCGACCGCCGCAAGATCCGCGACCGTCGCGCCGAACTGACGGAACAGTTGGACGAGATCCAGCGGAACGACGACCAGCGTCGGTCGACGCGCCGCGATCAACTCCGGGTCGCGCTCGTCGGCTATACGAACGCCGGCAAATCCTCCCTCATGCGGGCCCTCACGGGCAGCGAGGTGCTGGTCGCCGACAAGCTCTTCGCGACGCTCGACACGACGGTGCGGGTGCTGCAGCCGGAGACCATGCCGCGCATCCTCGTGTCGGACACGGTCGGGTTCATCAAGAAGCTGCCGCACGATCTCGTCGCGTCGTTCCGCTCCACGCTCGCCGAGGCGCTGGAAGCGTCGCTGCTGCTGTTCGTCGTCGACGCGTCCGATCCGACCTACGAAGCGCAGCTCGAGGTCAGCCACTCCGTGCTGCGCGAGATCGGCGCCGACGTCGTGCCGTCACGCCTGCTTCTGAACAAGATCGATCGCGTGGGCGAGGCCGAGCTCGCGGCCCTCCGGGCCAAGCACCCCGAGGCGATCCTGCTCTCCACCAGGACACCCGAGGATGTAGCGGCGCTGCGTCGGACGATCGTCGCGTTCTTCGAGAGCGCCATGGTGGAAGACCAGGTGATCCTGCCCTATGCGAAGCAGGGGCTGCTCGGCGAGATCTACGAGACCGCTCGCGTGCTGTCCGAGGACTACGACACCACGGGCCGGATCCTGCATGTGCGCGGCCTCCCCGGCGCCATCGCCCGCCTGCGGAAGACCATCGCGGCCGCGTGAACTCTCGGGCCGAAGCCGCGGGCGTCAGAACCGGTGCGAGACGCCGGCCGCGACCTGGAAGTCCGGGGCGGCGCGGTTGAGGCCGATGAAACCTCCGAGGTCGAGTTGCGTGGTGGGCGTCGCGAGATAGGCCAGGGCCGTCTCGAACGTATAGAGGTCGGGTGTGGACCGGTCGGCGTTCAGGATCGAGGTGAACTCGATGCTCGCGGTCAGGTGGTCGATGCCGGGTACGGCATGCGACAGGTTGGCGAGGTTGGTGAAGCTCGCAAAGGCGCCGCCCGTGCCGTTGTGCAGCGACTGTACCCCGGTCTCCAGGACCAGGGCGAAATCGGACGGCAGCGAGATGTTCAGCGGCGCCAGCACCCCGCCTTCGACCTCGGGATCGCTAAAGTGCCGGTCGCCGCTGGGGATCGTCACGAAGGGCAGCACCGAGAACGCATAGGTGCCGCCGTCGTCGCCGAACACGCTGTAGCGCGCTCGGAGCGTCACCGGTCCTGTCCCGGTGTCGCGCTCCAGCGTCCGGCCCGTGCCCTTCGCCGTTGTCCGGTCGGTGAGCAGGCCCGTGGTCAGCAGGTCGAATTCGAGGTACTGCGTGAGGCCGAGCCTGATCTCGGGATCAAGCGCCTCCAGCGTCCGCGTGGTGGTGAGGCGGTCGCTCGATTGCGTGAAGAACAGGAAGTCGCTCTCCACCTGCAGGCGCCCCGCGTCCACCGTGAAGGGCGTCACGGCGTTCAGTGGCCGATCGGGCGAGAAGCTCCGCAGCGCGCTGTCCGGCGTGGGGTTGAAGATGCTGTAGCCCGACTTGTCCGGCGTGGCGGCCGCCTCCGCACCGAGCGCCTCCCCGGCGAAGCAGACGCCCATTATGGCCCAGACTGCGACGAGCAGGCCGCGGTGCTCGGGACAACGCTTCACGACGGTATCGTCGTCATCGGAAAACTCCCCCGGCTCGCACGGTGATTCTGGTGCCGAGGACCTCAAGATAGCCGATCCTGCATAGACATCCTATGCAGGAACGCGGCGGACGATGTTAGAATGCTGTGGGCCTGTGAAGCCACCTCTGGATGCGAGCGCATTCCCATCGTGGCTCGTGCAGGGCCGCGTCCGAGGCCGAGCTGTCGTCCGTCCCCCAAGGGCGGCATCCGGGCCGCAACGATCGGCCATGCGAGGGAGGAGACCACACCATGCCCAGCACCCTGAAAGGTCCCGGCCTGTTCCTCGCGCAATTCGCGGGCGACGCGGCGCCCTTCTCGTCTTTGGACGCCATCTGCGATTGGGCCGCGGGCCTCGGTTACAAGGGCGTGCAGATCCCGACCTGGGATGCGCGCCTGTTCGATCTCGCCCGCGCGGCCGATTCCAAGACCTACTGCGACGAAGTCGCCGGTACGGCCGCCCGCCACGGGCTCGCCGTCACCGAGCTCTCGACCCACCTCCAGGGCCAGTTGGTGGCCGTCAACCCGGCCTTCGACGAGGCCTTCGACGGCTTCGCGCCCGAGGCGGTGCGCGGCAAGCCTGCGGCGCGGCAACAATGGGCCGTCGACCAGCTCAAGCTTGCGGCCCGTGCCTCGCGCCACCTCGGCCTGTCGGCCAGCGTGTCCTTCACGGGCGCGCTGGCTTGGCCATTCGTCTACCCCTGGCCGCAGCGTCCGGCGGGGTTGATCGAAACCGCGTTCGCCGAACTGGCGCGGCGTTGGCTGCCGATCTTCGACGCCTATGACGAGGCCGGCTGCGACCTCTGCTTCGAACTGCATCCGGGCGAGGACGTCTTCGACGGCGCGACCTTCGAGATGTTCCTCGACGCGGCCGGCGGGCATCGGCGCTGCAACATCAACTACGACCCCTCGCATTTCCTGCTGCAGGGCCTCGACTACCTCGCCTTCATCGATCTCTACCACGAGCGCATCAGGGCGTTCCACGTGAAGGACGCCGAGTTCAACCCCACGGGCCGCCAGGGCTTCTATTCCGGCTTCCAGCCCTGGATCGAGCGCGCGGCACGGTTCCGCTCGCTCGGCGACGGGCATGTCGACTTCGGCGGCATCTTCTCGAAGCTCGCGCAATACGGCTACGACGGCTGGGCGGTGCTGGAATGGGAATGCTGCCTGAAGCACCCGGAGGACGGTGCGCGCGAGGGTGCCGAATTCATCGCGGCCCACATCATCCGCGCGACCGACAAGGCCTTCGATGATTTCGCCGGCGCGGCAGCCGACGAAGCCCGCAACCGGCGCATGCTGGGGATCTGACGAGGCGCTTGTTGCGGTAGGGAAGGCCCCGCCACGGCAACAGGCGGCTACCCCACAGCGATGGGGCCGCCAGGACCAGGGAGGACAGCGTGATCGAAGGACGGAGCGAAACGCGCGGCCGGCGCATCCGGCTCGGCATGGTGGGTGGGGGCGAGGGCGCCTTCATCGGCGCCGTGCACCGCATCGCGTCCCGCCTCGACGACCGCTACGAATTGGTGGCCGGCGCACTCTCGGCCACCCCCGACAAGGCGGCCCGGTCGGCCGCGGCACTCGGGCTCGACCCGGACCGTGCCTATCCCGACTACGCCGCCATGGCGGCCGCGGAAGCCGCGCGACCCGACGGCATCGAGGCAGTCGCCATCGTGACGCCGAACCACGTCCATGCGCCCGCCATCCGCGCCTTCCTCGACGCGGGCATCCACGTCGTCTGCGACAAGCCGCTCACGGTGTCGCTGGAGGAGGCGCGCGCCCTCGCGGCGGCGGTGGACCGCTCCGGCCTCGTCTTCGCCCTGACCCACAACTACACCGGCTACCCGCTGGTCCGCCATGCGCGCGCCATGGTGCAGGGCGGCGAACTCGGCGAGATCCGGGTCGTGCAGGTCGAGTACCCCCAGGAATGGCTCGCCGAGGCCATCGAGACCACGGGGCAGAAGCAGGCCGAATGGCGCACCGACCCGGCGCGTGCGGGCGCCGGGGGCTGCCTCGGCGACATCGGCACGCACGCCTTCAACCTCGCCGATTTCGTCACCGGGCTCGATCTCGGCGAGCTCTGCGCCGAACTCTCGACGTTCGTGCCCGGGCGGCGGCTCGACGACGATGCGCAGGTCATGTTGCGCTACGCCAATGGGGCGCGCGGCCTGCTCTGGGCCAGCCAGGTCGCGGTCGGCAACGAGAACGAGCTCAAGCTGCGGGTCTACGGCACCAAGGGCGGGATCGAATGGTCGCAGCGCGACGCGAATGAGCTCGCCTGGACCCCGCTCGGCGGCAACCGGCAGATCGTGACACGCGGCGGCCCGGGGGCCAATGCGGCGAGCCGGCGCGTGTCGCGCATTCCGGCCGGCCACCCGGAGGGCTACCTCGAAGGCTTCGCCACCCTCTATTCCGAGGTGGCCGAAGCCATCCTCGCGGCACGCGGCGGCAAGGCTCCCCCTGCCGACGTCCTGTTCCCGACGGTCAAGGACGGCGTCAAGGGCCTGGCCTTCGTCGAGGCCGCGGTGCGCTCGTCGCGGCAGGGTGGGGTCTGGGTAAAGCCGTGACGCCGAGCCGGCGCGAAATAGGGCTTGACCCTGAGCGGCATTCGATCGGACATCTCGGGTCCGAGGCAGCGGCCCAACGCTGCCCGACCGACGACGGGGCCGGTGTATCGGCGCCGGTTCGCGGGCGGAGGACGCCGTGGTAGCAGGTTCGGCCGGATCGGAGATCGAGACCGCGCCGGTGCTCGAGGCGCGCGGTCTGACGATGAGCTTCGGGACGGTCGAAGTGCTGAGCGACGTCTCGCTGGCCTTCGCTGCGGGCGAGGTCCATGCCGTGATCGGCGAGAACGGCGCCGGCAAATCCACTCTCATGAGGCTCCTGTCGGGCCACCTCGCGCCGACCCGCGGCGCGATCGCGCTCGCGGGCGAGCCGGTCCGGTTCACCGGCCCGGTCGACGCCGAGCGGCGCGGCATCGTGCTGGTCCATCAGGAGATCCTGCTGGCCCCGGACCTGTCGGTGGCGCGCAACATCTTCATGGGGCGGGAGATCCGGCGCGGTCCCCTGATCGACGATCGCACCATGGACCGACGCGCCGCCGCAGCCGTACGGGCCCTCGGGGCAACGCTCGACCCGAAGCGGCCCGTCGCGCGATTGTCCATCGCGCAGCGCCAGATCGTGCAGATCGCCCGGGCGCTCGAAACCCCGCACCGCATCGTCATCTTCGACGAGCCGACCGCCTCCCTCACCCCGGTCGAGACCGAGGCACTGCTCGGCATCATCCGCGGCCTGAAGGCGCGCGGCGTCGCGGTGCTCTACATTTCCCACCGCCTGGCCGATGTCGTGGCGATCGCCGATCGTGTCACCGTGCTGCGCGACGGTCGGGTGGTGGCGCAGAGGCTCGCCGGCGAACTCGACGCCGTCGGCATGGCCCACCTCATGGTCGGGCGCGAGATGGCGCGGCTCTACCCGGAGCGTAGCCCCGTCCCGCAGGGGCCGATCGCGCTCGAGGCCCGGCACGTGTCGGTGTCGGGCTTCGCGACGGACGCGTCGCTCGCGGTGCGGCGCGGCGAGATCCTCGGCATGGCGGGGCTCGTCGGTGCCGGGCGGACCGAGCTCTTCGAAGGCATCGCGGGCCTGAGGCCCATGACGGGCGAGGTGCTGGTGGGCGGCGCGCCGGCCCGTTTCCGCGGTGTGGGCGACAGCATGCGGGCGGGCCTCGCCTACGTGACCGAGGACCGCAAGGGCAAGGGCCTGCTGCTCCGCCGCGGCCTCGGGACCAATCTCACGCTCGCTTGGCTCAAGCGTTTCTGCCGGGGCTTCCTGCTCGACGGCGCCCGCGAGGCCGAGGGCCTCGACGCGGCGGTCCGGCGCTTCGACATCCGCCTGCGCGATCGCGCCGCGCTGGCCGGCCAGCTCTCCGGCGGCAACCAGCAGAAGCTGCTGCTCGCCAAGATGCTGCTCGGGGGACCCGACGTGATCGTGGTCGACGAGCCGACGCGCGGCATCGACGTCGGCACCAAGGCCGAGATCTACCGGTTGATCGCCGGACTCGCGGCCGACGACAAGGCCGTGGTGGTGATCTCGTCCGAGATGACCGAACTCATCGGCCTGTGCCACCGCATCCTGGTCATGCGGGACGGCCGGCTCGTGGGTGAAGTCTCGGGCGACGGCGTGACCGAACAGAACCTCGTCGTGCTGGCGACCGGCGCCGATGCCGCGGCCCAGCCGCAGCCGGCAACGAGGCATTGACGTGACCCCGACGAGCCTCGGCGCCAGACCATCGCGCCGGTTCCCCACCCCCGACCTCGCAGCGGTCGCGCCCTTTGCGGCGCTGCTGGCTCTCCTCGTGCTCGGGGCCGCCGTCAACCCGAGTTTCCTGTCGGCCGAGAACCTGCTCAACGTCCTCACCCGCAGCGCCTTCATCGCGGTCATCGGGGTCGGCGCCACCTTCGTGATCGCGGCGGGCGGCCTCGACCTGTCGGTCGGCTCCATGGCGGCTTTCGTGGCCGGCACCATGATCCTGTTCATGAATGCGGGCTGGGGCGACGGGGCTTTCGGCACCATCGCGGCCGCCATGGCGCTGTCGATCGGCGTCGGCGTCGTTTGCGGGCTTGGCAACGGTCTCGTGACGACGTTGGGGCGCATCGAACCTTTCATCGTGACGCTCGGCACGATGGGGATCTTCCGGGGGCTGACGGTGTGGCTCGCCGCGGGTGGCTCGATCGCGATCAGGTCGCAGGCGCTCCGTGCCGACTACCGCCCGGCCTATTTCGGCGCGGTGGCGGGCGTGCCGGTGCCGGTGCTGGTGATCCTTGCGGCGGCCGCCCTCGGCGGCTTCGTGCTGCGGCGGACCGCCTTCGGGCGGCACGTCGAGGCGGTGGGCTCCAACGACGAGGTGGCGCGCTACTCCGGAATCCGGGTCGGGGCCGTGCGCACAGCGACCTACGCGATCCAGGGCTTCTGCGTGGCGGTCGCCGTGCTGGTCTACGTGCCGCGGCTCGGCGCCGCCACGGCCACGACCGGCATCCTGTGGGAACTGCAGGCCATCACGGCCGTGGTGATCGGCGGCACGGCGCTGCGCGGCGGCATCGGCCGGGTCTGGGGCACGGTCTGCGGCGCGCTGATTCTCGAAGTCGTCGGCAACATCATGGTGCTGTCGAGTTTCGTCAGCGAGTACCTCATCGGCGCCGTACAGGGCTCCATCATCATCGTGGCCATGCTGCTGCAGCGCTCGCTGCTGCGCCGCCAGGGTGCTTGAGGGTGGCGGATCCGCCGCAAACACATGTCGCGGGCCTTCCGGCCCGTCAGGGCATTGGGGACGCCCGGTCTATAAGCCCCTGGGAGGAACGACGATGAGAGCTTCGATAACGGGTGTCGCCACACGGGCGCTGCGGTCCAGCGCAGTGCTGGTCTCCAGCGCGGCGCTGATGGCCGGCGCGGCCGCGATGGCGGCGCGGCCGGCGGGCGCGGCCGACCGCAAGGTGACGGTGGCGGTCTCAATCCCGGCCGCCGACCACGGCTGGACGGGCGGCGTGGTGTTCCAGGCCGACCGGGCCAAGACCATGCTCGAGGCGCGCCACCCCGGCCTCAAGATCATTGTCAAGACATCGCCCGACGGCGCCGCCCAGGCCAATGCGCTCGAGGACCTCGCGACCCAGGGCATCGACGCCCTCGTGACCCTGCCGCACAACTCGGACGAACTGACCGACCCGATCCGCCAGGTCAAGAACAAGGGCATCTTCGTCACCGTGGTGGACCGTGCGCTCTCCGACCCCACGATCCAGGACCTCTATGTGGCGGGGAACAACCCCGACCTCGGCCGGGTCGCGGGCGAATACCTGAAGAAGAGCCTCGGGTCCGGCAACGTGGTGGTGATCCGCGGGCTGCCCATCGTGATCGATGAGGAGCGGCAGAAGGGCTTCGATGCCGCGGTCGCGGGCAGCGGCCTCAAGGTCCTGGACAAGCAGTTCGGCAATTGGTCGCGCGACGATGCTTTCAGGGTCATGCAGGACTATCTGGCCAAATACCCGAAGATCGACGCCGTCTGGTGCCAGGACGACGACATGGCGAGCGGCGTGCTGGAGGCCATCAAGCAATCCGGCCGCAAGGACGTCCGGCTCGTGATCGGCGGCGCCGGCATGAAGGAGATGATCAAGCGCGTGGTCGACGGGGACCCGATCATGCCGGTCGATGTGCTCTACCCGCCCGCCATGGTGGCGACCGCAATGGAACTGACGGTCGACAACTTCTACGACCAGGTGCCGGTGCGCGGCCGCTACATCCTCGACGCCACGCTCGTCACCAAGGCCAATGCCCAGCAGTTCTACTATCCGGACTCTCCGTTCTGACGGCCGCGCCGGACCCGTCGCCACCAGCGTTATGCGAAGGTCGAGTCCCGGCCGCCTCGCCGAGGACCCTCGGATCGGATGTTCCTCGAGGATGCGGATCTCCTGTCCGAGGACGGTTCGAGCCCATCAGCACGGGCCCGGCGTCCTCGGGTGTCGGATCCGGGAGCTCGGCCATCGCGCCACGGCGATTCGCGAAGGTCGCGCGACGGGCCGCGACACGAACCCATCGATCACGCGCCCATCCGGTGGGTCAACGCATCGGGTGGTAAATAAGGGGCGGTCGAACGGGCGGCGCGAGCGCCTGTCCGTCCTTTGCAAGGACGCTGCCGGACAGCGCGCTTTCTGAGGTCAGCCGGAACTTGTCCCTGTATCGACCGTTTTACCGACTGGTGTCGGCTGGCCCGTACACTTCACCAAGACTGTAGCCGAGGAGAAGGCGGGCCGTCGCGGAACATTGGGGCGTGGCCATGCGGGGATCATGGCCGCATCCTTTCGTGCGAACTCCGCACAGAACGAACCGACCGCCAGCGCGGGCGACCGCCACCGAAGCCTAGCGGCGGGGTGAGGCCGCCCCACCGTCGCCTGGAGCAGGCCTCATTGCGACGGGCAGGACGTCCCGCCTTAGTTTTCGACACGAATAGGCGAGACTGCCGTCATGGGTAAACTGCCGGACACCGACAAGACCATCGACCTCTCCGCCATCGTCGACTCCTCCGTCGATAGTGCATCCATTGCGGATGCGTCTGCGAAGGTCTCAACGTCCCTGGCCCGTGGCTTAGCCGGCCGATCCGAGGTCATCCCAATTCTGGCAGAGACTCTCGAGGTCTCGAAACGATCCGTCACGACGGGCAGGGTCCGCGTGTCCACATATACTGAGACGCGTGAGGAATCGGCCGAGATCGAACTCGACCGAACCGCTGTGGATGTGGTCAGGGTGCCGGTGGGACGCGTCGTGGACGAGGTACCCAAGGTACGGAACGAGGGCAGTACGACCATCGTGCCGGTGGTCGAGGAGAGGCTGGTCGTCGTCAAGCAGATTTTCTTAAAGGAAGAATTGCATATCCGCCACGCCGTGACGCGCGAAACGGTGCGGCAGCCTGTCGAACTGAGACAGCAACGGGCGGTGATCGAACACCTGGACGCGGATGGCCACATCCTTGATCCAGAAGGCGCTACGTCGCATCGCTAGGCCCGAGAAAGGCCGAGCAGAACCTCCGCATCCGACTATGCCGCGTGCTGGATCTCGACCGTCAGATGGGACAGGGCCTGGAAACCGGCGAGGCGCTCGCGGTAGAAACCCACGCCGCGCGGCCGCTCGGTGACGACCGACACGATGGCTCCGAGGTGGCCAGGTCCGAGCCGCCAGACATGCAGATCGGCGACCCGGTCTCCTTGCTCTTCTACGACACGTCGGATGCCGTCCTTCACGGTCGTATCCGGCTCCATGTCGAGCAGGATCGCGCCCGTGTCCCGCACGAGGCCGTAGGACCAACTCCCGATCACGAGAGCCCCCACGATGCCGGCCAGCGGGTCCATCCACAGCCAGCCGAAGAGGCTGGCTAGCGTCAGACCGACGATGACCAGCACCGAGACGGCGGCGTCCGCGATGACGTGGACGATGGCGGCCCGCATGTTGTTGTCTCGGCGTACGGCGCCATGGGCGTCGTGGTCGTGGCTGTGCTCCGCGAAGACGACCGGGTGATCGCGTCCGTCCACCCGGACATGCGCCGTGAAGGCGTGCGGCTCCGGGATTTCCTCGCGGCTTTGCAGGTAAAGGCCGTGATCCTCCAGGGCGAAGACCTGCCGCGCGCCGTCCGGCCGCACCGTCTCGATCGTCACGGCCGCGGCGGCCGGCAAGGCACCGTCCTGAGCGCGCATGCGGAAGACGGGAGGATGGTCGTGCTCGAACACGCTCAGGGCCAAGGGGCCGCCCGGCGTGGCGATGCGGTGCGCCTCGTCGTGGTCATGCCCGCCGGGGGCGTGCCCGTGCCCGTGTTCGTGCCCATGGGCATGCCCGGCATGGTGATGGTGCCCGCCACTCAGCAGCCATGCGCTCGCGACGTTCACGGCGAGGCCGAAGCACGCGATCGGGATGGCGTCGCCGAACTGGATCGTGACCGGGGAGAACAGCCGGATGACAGCCTCGTAGCCGATCAGCAACGCGATCATCGCCAGCGCGATGGCGCTGGTGAAGCCGGCGAGGTCGCCGAGCTTGCCGGTGCCGAAGGTGAACCGCGGGTCGGCGGCGTATCGGCGGGCGAAGCTGTAGGCCAGCGCGGCCAGCAGCAGGGCGCCCGCGTGCGTGCTCATATGCAGGCCGTCCGCCACCAGGGCGATGGAACCGAACAGTAGGCCGCCGACGATCTCGGCCACCATCATGACGGTGCAGAGCGCGATGACGGCCCAGGTTCTACGCTCGGCGGCGCCGTGGTCCTGGCCCAGGAAGATGTGGGAGTGCCCGCCCGGAAGACCGGGCATCGACAGGTCGGACATGCGGACATCCTTACTTCAGGTAGGTGCGGACGACCGCGAGCAGCTGCTCGGCGGCCTCCTGGTCGAGGGCGCCCGGATGCCGCTCCGGGTCCACGAGATGCGTGCGGACATGGTCCTCGACCACCTCCGCCATCAGGCCCGCCATGGCGGCGCGCGTGCTGGCCAGCAGATGCATGACCTGTTCGCATTTCGCCTCGGCTTCGAGGGCGCGCTCCACGGCCTCGACCTGGCCGCGAATACGGCGCACGCGGGCCAGCAGCTTGCGCTTCTCACCAACCGTGTGGGTCATCGGGCCTCTATAGCATAGGGGGCTATCCTATGCAAACCGCCTCGTTCGGCGGTCGCCCGGATGCTGCGTCGAAGCTCGCGAGGCTGCACTGCCTTTCGCGACGAAGACTATGAAGGTGCGCGGATCATCAACAAATCGCGCGCCTTCCGGTAGTCTTAATGAAGTTTAAGCGGGTGTGCCTGGCCGACATAACCTTGACGGGCCCGCGGTGGACGTGAATGTTGCGGGCGGACCATCGCGATTCCGATAGGGACTCTCGGTCGACCGAGGATTGCCGGTGACCTCTAACTCATTCGATGCAGGTGCTGCGCTCGCCTTCCTCGACGACCTCGCGATCCGCTGCGAGAGATCGGGATCGCTTCCGATCGAGCCGGCCTGGGATGCGGCCTGGATCGCCTGCATGACGTGCGATCCCGATCACACCGCCATCGCCCAGGCCGCGCTCGTCCTCGTCATCACGGAGATGAATCGGCTGACCGCGCAGGTGCAGCGACACTCGCTGCCGCTCGTCGGATGGACCCCCGGTCCGTGACGGCTGCCGTGTTGGCGCATACGGTTGGGGTCGGGCGACGGCCCTACCACATTGTCGCCGCGGCCCGCGCCGACCACTGCTCGTCGTAGCTGGCGCCCCCGACCGTGTCGGCCGACAGCGCCGCCAGGATCTCGCCGGGGGTCGGCAGGTGGCCCGCGCCGACGTGGCGGTCCGGGTTCCACAGGTCGGAGCGGACGATCGCGCGGGCACATTGGAAGTAGGCGGCCTCGACCGTAACCACCATGGCGGTGCGGGGCGCGCTGCGGTCGACCGCAAAGGACGCGAGCAACTCCGGTTCGGCCGAGATCGTCGCACGCCCGTTGACCCGGAACGTCGTGCCTGATCCCGGGATCAGGAACAGCAGCGCGACCCGCGGGTCGCCGATGATGTTGCGCAGCGTGTCGATGCGGTTGTTGCCGCGCCGGTCGGGGATCACCAGCGTGCGCTCGTCCGCGACCCGCACGAAGCCTGGCCAGTCACCGCGCGGGCTGCAGTCGAGCCCCTCCGGCCCGTTCGTCGCGATAGCCACGAAAGGCGATGCCGCGATCAACCGGCGGTAGTGCGGCGTGATGTGACCCACCTCCTTGACCAGCGAAGCTGGGCTTGGAGCGGCGGTGTAGAGGGCCTCGAGATCCGCGATGGAGTCGATGGTCATGGCGACCTCCTCACACGACCCGCAATGACGTCCGCACTGCTCACTCGGGACAGTATCGGGCCCGGTTCAAGAGCTGAACCTGGCCCGATAATCCTGCGGCGTGGAAGCGAGAAGACGGACGAAGCTGCGGCGCATCGTTTCCTCTGAACCGAAGCCGCAGCGCGCGGCGATGCGCTTGGTCGGCAACCGCGTGTCGGAGAGCAGGTGCCGGACCGCCTCCACCCGCAACCGCTCCACCGCACGGGCCGGCGTGAGGCCGGTCGTCTCGGTATAATGCCGGCTGAAGCTGCGTTCGCTCATCCCCGCCTGCCGGGCCAGGATGGGAAGCGATAGATCGTCGCCCAGGTGGCCGGTGATCCAGTCGTTCAGTGCCGCGAATCGATCGTCTGCCGCTTGCAGCGACAGCGCTGCGCTGAACTGCGCCTGGCCGCCCGGACGCTTGAGGAACACCACGAGGTAACGCGCCACGGCCAGCGCCAGTGTGCGGCCGAGGTCCTCCTCCACGAGCGCCAGAGCCAGATCCATCCCGGCCGTCACCCCGGCCGAACTCCAGACCGGACCATCGCGGACGAAGATCGGATCCGGCTCGACCTGTACGGCCGGAAAGCGTCGGGCAAGTTCGGCGCAGAACGACCAATGCGTCACCGCACGTCGCCCGTCGAGCAGACCGGAGGCGGCCAGCAGGAAAGCCCCGGTGCACACGGAGGCGACCCGGCGCGCCCGCATGGCCCGGGCGCGGACCCAATCCACCAGCGCCGGATCGGCTGCGGCCTCGTCGACGCCTTGGCCGCCGGCGATCATCAACGTGTCCAATGCCGCGTCGGTCCGAGGGAGCGGAGCGGTCGCGAGCCCAAGCCCGGCCGAGGCCATCACGTTCATGCCGCCCGGCGCCACGACCCGGGACGCATAGGGCGGCGCCCCGCCCGACTCGGCCACGAGATCATTGGCCGAGGCGAAGACCTGGAGCGGCCCCGCGACGTCGAGCAGTTGAACCCGAGGGAAGGCCAGCACCTCGACGACCCGGGGGCAGGTTGGCAGAAAACGAGGGGTAATTGGCATCTCGGCCAAAGCGCGTGTCCCTACATGGTCGGTGGTGACGTCGGGCCACCCGCACCGCGGGCCAGCCCAAGCGTCTCCTCGAACAGGATCGATCCCATGGATCTCACTCACCTCAACGCCTTCGTCGATGCGATGCGCCGCAAAGACCTCGCGGCCATGCTGACCCATATGGCCGACGACGTGATCCTCAAAACTCCGCTCCACGTCGACCCGTTTCGCGGCAAGGCGGCCATCAGACCGGTGGTCGAAGCCCTCCTCGAGGTGGTCGACAGGTTCGACTTTCGCGAGCGGATGCAAGGTCCCGAACATGTGTCCCAGTATTTCGGGGTGACGGTCGGGTCGCAAGAGCTGGACGGCATGGATTACTGGCGCCTCGACGAAGCGGGCCTGATTCAGGAGATGACGGTGCTGTGGCGTCCCCTGCCGGCGATCCTGGAGGTGCAGACAGCATTGGCCCATGCCGATGGCCAGCCCTGAATCTGAAGGCTTCCCCATGATCCCGCACGACACCCACCTCCAAATCGGCTCCCTGCTGTTCGAGGGCCTGGATCAGATCGACCTCACGGGCCCGTTCGAAGTCTTGTCCCGCATTCCGAACGCGACCTACCGCATCTTCGGCAGGACGGCCGAGCCGGTCAGAGACATCGGCGGCCTTCGGCTGACGCCCGATGCATCCTTGGCGGAGGCGCCGCAACTCGACCTCCTGCACGTGCCGGGCGGTTTCGGGCAGGAAGCCCTGATGGAGGACGAGCAGGTGCTCGGCTGGATCGGACGGCAGGCCGCCGGAGCGCGGTGCGTTTTTCCCGTCTGCACCGGCGCGCTTCTGTGCGGCGCGGCCGGACTGTTGCGAGGCCGGCGCGCCACGACCCACTGGGCCGCGTTCCACCTGCTGCCGTTGTTCGGCGCGATCCCGGTCAACGAGCGCGTGGTGATGGACGGCAACATGGTGTCGGCCGCCGGCGTGACGGCCGGTATCGACGGTGCCCTGCGGGTCGCGGCCGAGCTCCGCGGCGACGAGGTTGCCCAGACCATCCAGCTCTACATGGCCTATGCCCCCGAGCCCCCCTTCGACAGCGGCACGCCCGAGACCGCCCCGGCCGCGGTGCTGGAACATGCCAGGAACTCCCTCCGGACCATTACGGCGCAGCGGGAGCGAACGGCACGGCGCGTCGCCGCGCGCCTCGGGATCCCGGCGCCCGCCGCGACCTAGGCCTGACGACGGGACGCATGTCACGGGGTCCGCGGGCAGACGTGTAGCGGTCGGCCTTGGCGTCGGCGGACGCCGAGGGCCGGTCCGAGCAGACCTCGCCGTCACGCGGGAACGCCCGTCGTCGACCCTCAGCGGAACGGCGGCTCGTCGAAGGCGCGCAACTTGCGCGAATGAAGCCCGGCGCGGTCGCGGCGCAGGCGATCGAGGGCCGCGAGACCGATTAGCAGGTGCTCGCCGACGGCGCGCTCGTAGAAGGCATTGGCAGCCCCGGGCAGCTTGATCTCGCCGTGCAGGGGTTTGTCGGAAACGCAGAGCAGGGTGCCGTAGGGGACCCGCAGCCGGTAACCCTGGGCCGCCACCGTGCCGCTCTCCATGTCGACCGCGATCGAGCGCGACAGGTTGATGCGGCGCCGCTCCTGCGAGAACCGCAATTCCCAGTTGCGGTCGTCGTAGGTCACCACCGTGCCGGTGCGAAGACGGCTCTTCAAGGCATCGGGCGCCTCGCCCGTGACCTCGGCGGCCGCGGCCTGGAGTGCCAGTTGCACCTCGGCCAGGGCCGGCAGCGGCACGTCGGTCGGCACCAGTTCGTCGAGAATGCGGTCGCGCCGCATGTAACCGTGGGCCAGCACGTAATCGCCGATCGTCTGGGACTGCCGCAAGCCCCCGCAATGGCCCACCATCAGCCAGCAATGGGGGCGCAACACGGCGAGATGATCCGTGATGGTCTTGGCGTTCGAAGGACCGACCCCGATGTTGACCAGGGTGGTCCCGTGAGGCGCGCCCTCCGGGTCGCGGCCGACCAGATGATAGGCCGGCATCTGGAAGCGGTGCCACGGCGAGGCCGCGATCACGGCGCCCGGATCGGCGCCTCCGGCCTCGGCCCGCTCGACCGTCAAGCCGCCCGGCAACACCAGCCGATCATAGCCGCCGGCGCCTTTCGCCAAGGTCTCGAGGGCGAAGCGAACGAATTGGTCGACGTAGCGGTGATAATTGGTGAGCAGGATCCAAGGCTGCACGACCCGCCAGTCCGATCCCGTGTAATGGACGAGGCGGCGCAGCGAAAAATCGATCCGCACGGCGTCGAACAGGGCCAGCGGGCGGGCGCCGCCGGGCTCCTCGGGCTCCCACAGCCCGTCCGCGATCTCGTCGCCAACGGTCGACAGGAGTGGGACGGGGAAGTGCCGGGCGAGGTCGGCCGCGGTGGCGCCGCTGCGGGCGAGGTCGGCGCCGGGCTCGACCACGTAAGGGTAGGGGATCTCCTGGGCGCTCGATCCGACCTCGATGATGACGCCGTAGTCGCGCACCAGCGGGCCGAGCTGTTCGAGGAGGTAGGGCCGGAAGTAGTCGGGCTGCGTCACCGTGGTGACATAGGTGCCGGGCCCCTGCAGCTTGGCGGTGGCGCGCTTGATGCGCGGCACCGGGCCGTCCGGCGCGTAGGTGACGCGCAACTCGGGATAGCGGAACTGCATGCGCACGCCCATGTCGGGCGCGGTACCGTCGTCGAGGAAGCGGGCCAAGGCGGCCTGCAGGGCATCCGTGGCGCCGGCGTGGAGCTCTCGAAGGCGGTCGACCGCGGCTTCGGGCGACGCCATCGTCTCGGTCGGTCTGAGTTCGTCGGTCAGCACAGGGCGCTCCCGTTGGCGCCGGCCGGCGCCGGTCCGCCCGGACCTTGGCACCGTGGGAGCCCGAGCGCAAAGGAGCCTCGGCGAGAGGGGGCTTGCTCGTCGACGTGTGCCGACGATCCCTGCACGATGTAACGGGAGCCGCGACCTCGCGGTTCACCCCACCCTGTCGACCTCCACCACCTCGTTTCGCTTCACTCCAATGGCATTCGCCAGCGCCGCGAGCCGGTCCGCCACGACCTCGCTGTCGGGCACGCGAGCGGCCCGGCCCACCTCCAGCGTGACGGAATCCGTGCCGACCCTGACGCGCGAGCCTGCCAGCACCTCCGGCACCCCGGCCGACAAGCGATAGGCCAGGGTCAGGGCCCGGCCCAGGATCAGGGCGCGCCGCCGGGTGCCGCGCGACAGGAGTTCCACTGCGGGCGACAGAGCCGGGTCGTCGGGCTTGCCGTTGTAGCGGGCGTGGATGGCGGCCGCGACGAATGCCCGCTCGGGATGCTCGATGCCGATGAAAGGGAACTGCAGCAGCCGGCGGAACATCTCTCCGGCCCGGAGGTCGGGGTGGTCGCGCCACCCCATATCGGACAGGGCGCAGGCCGCGACCCGCAGCCGCGTCTCGGCCGCGGATTCACCGGGGAACAGCTCCCCCGTCCAGGGCACGAGACCGGCCGCGAAGCCCGGCACGCGGGCGGCCGGCAGTCCGATCAGCGCCGCGCCCTCGATCAGGGGATCAAGGGTGCGTTCGGCCTCGGGCAGCTGCGCGTAAAGCCAGCCCTCGCGCAGGCCCAGTGCCGAGAAAACGACCTTCTCGGGCGCCAAGCGCTTCGGCGTGCGGTCGAGCACCAGCGCCGCAGCCGGCAGCGTGCGGGCGCGGCGTGCCGGCAGGGCGGCGGCGGCGCTGCCCATCGCGGGGCCTGGAGGCGCAATGGCAGGCCTGCCCGACGCCGAGCCTCGCCACAGCGCCTTGGCGAAACCCCGGATCGCGGCCGTGTCGACCGTGTAGCCGTGCACCACCGGTACAGGTGCGCCCATAGCCGCCATGTGGGCCTTGGCGAGCGACCGCCAGCCGCCGCCGACAGGGTAGAACACGGACCGGGTCAGGAGCGGGGGCAAGCCGTCGGCCAACATGGCGTCGACGGCGCGCTTGGCCGCTTCAGGCCCCTTTTCGAGCAGGGCTTCGACCGGTAGGGCGCCGAGCGGCAGCGATACCCAGCGCTCGCCCACGCGGTCGTCGAGGGCTTCCGCGACCTCCAGGCTGCCGCCGCCCATGTCGCCGACGAGGCCCACGGGCCGGAAGAAGCCCGAGATGACGCCGAGCGCCGCATGGTGCGCCTCCTCGGCGCCGCTGAGGATCCGGACCGCGAGGCCGCTCTCGGCCGTGATGGCGTGGCGTAGGGCCTCGCCGTTCGAGGCGCGCCGCATGGCCTCGGTGGCGGTGGCGTCGATGCGGGTCACGCCCATGGCGTCCGCGATGGCGCGGAAGCGGCGCACGGCTTCCACGGTGCGCCGAAAGTTGGCGGGCTGGATCGCGCCCGTCTGGGCCAGACCTTCGCCGAGCCGGCACAGGCTCTTTTCATTGAAGCGTGGCAGCGGGGCCCGACCCAGGCACTCGTAGACCACGATACGGACCGAATTCGAGCCGATGTCGATGATGGCGTAGGGGGCGCCGCCCGTCGCGGCGGCGGTGCCCGCGTCGAGGCTGAGCGGCCGGGCGATCCCGGAGTCCAGGGCGTTTGCGACCATGTTCAAGCGTCCCCGCGCAGCATCCCGAGTGATGCAACGCGACGCCGAGCTTCATGGATCCGCCTCGCCGCCGATGCTACGGCACCGGACGACGGGGCCGTCACCGACGCGGTCCCAAACCCTCGACCCGCCATCGCGGGCCTCGACCATCGCGGCTATCTGGCCCGCAAGGGGCTGCCGGCCGCCGGAACCATCAGCGCCGGGCTGGACCACGACCCATCCATCTCACCGGTGCCCCGCGGCGGTCGCGACTCCGGACGCGATCAGCACGCCACCCCCGGCGCGCTTCGCCCATGTCGCGGCGCGCGGTGCCCGCAGCAGCCACGCGGCCCGGGACGCCGCGAGCGCGTAGGCCGTGTCGGTGCCGCCCACCACGAGGCAGAAGGTGGCGATCAGCAGGGCCGCCTGCGCGGCGTAGCCGCCGCCGGGGCTGATGAACTGAGGCACGAAGGCGACGAAGAACACGATCGTCTTCGGGTGCAACGTCCCGACCGCGACGTTGCCCACGAAGGCCGCGCGGGCGCCAGGCCGGGGATGCGGCGCACCGTCCTGGCCGGATCCGCCGCGGCTCCGTGCGATCGCCAGGACGCCGAGACCGATCAGGTACAAGGCCCCGATCCATTTCACGATCGAGAAGGCGAGCGCCGAGGCGGCCAGCAGCGCACCGACGCCGAGCAGCGACAAGGTCATGGCGACGGCGTTGCCCACCATCATGCCGGCCACCGAGGCCAGCGCCACCCTGCGTCCCGCGCCGACCGCGTAACCCACGATGCTCATCACGCCGGGTCCCGGGACCAGGCCCATGACGGCCGAAGCGAGGACGAAGGCGAGCCAGTTGTGCCAGTCCATGGGTCCGTGTCCTCAGCGAGCAGCCTGCCAGCCATCACCCTGGGAGCAAGTTGCTTCCAGGAAGCTAAACTCTCCGCCTTCGATCCTCGGGGTAGAAGCACCAAAGCCGGTGAGCGGGAATGCGACAACGCGCCGAAACAGGGCTGCGCGGCCGTTCCGTGCGATGCCCGAGGCGACAAGGGAGGCTCGGGCGCTAGTCCTCGGCCCGCACCGCCAGCGCCTGCAGCAGGGCCTCGTGGAACTCCTGCGGCACCGTGCGGTCCAGGGCATCCCTCACCCGGCGCAGACGGCGACGCTCGTCGTAGAGCTGGTCGAGCAGCCGCAGGACGATCGGCAGGGCGTCGTCCTGCAGCCCGAGTTCGTGCCGAAGATCCCGGATCAAGCGGAGGCGGGCCACGTCGATCTCGCGGAACAGCCAGGTCCCTCGGCTGCCGGCCGGACGCACCCAGTCCTGGTCGATCCAGCGCTCGACATCCGCCCGGTCGAGGCCTTCGGTCGTGATGATCAGCGCGTCCAGGGTCATCATAGGGCGGCCTCCAGTTCCTTGCGCGGGTTCCAGGAGGGCGCATCCTTGCGCTCGCGCAGGAAGGCCGCCAAGCCTTCGTCGGGCGGTCCCAGTACGACGCGCAGCGTCACGTAGGCGTCTCCGGCCGGCACCGCGCCGGAGCCGGGAACGCCCTTGCCGCGCAGGCGGAGCCTGGTGCCGGTGTCGGACTTCGGCGGGATCGTCATGGTCACAGGGCCGCCGATGGTCGGCACTGTCACCGGACCGCCGAGGACGGCCTCGGCCAGCGTCACGGGAAGATCGAGGTGGATATCGCGCGCCTCGCGCCGGAAAAGCGGATGCGGCGCGACCTCCACCTCGATCAGGGCGTCGCCGGGCGGCTCGCCGGGGCCGCCCTTGCCGCGGAGCCGCAAGGTCTGACCGCTGTCGAGCCCGGGCGGGATGCTGACGTCGAGGCTCCCGCCATCCGGCAGGGACAGCCGCTGGCTGGTGCCCCGCACGGCATCGAGGAAGGGCACGAGGAGGGAATAGCGCCGGTCGGCACCCTGCCGCGCGTCGGCGCGACCCCCCATGCCGGCGCGGGCCCGTGCGCCGAACATGCCTGAGAGGATGTCGCCGAGATCGTCGTCATCGACGCCGAACCCGGCGCCGTAATGCATCCCCCCGGCCCCCTCGGCATGCTCGCGATAGGATCGCTGCCCCGGCGGCGGCCCGGGCGGCGGGCGTTCGTGGCCCGCGGCATCGATCTCCCCGCGGTCGAAGCGGGCGCGGCGCTCGGGGTCGGACAGAAGGTCGTTGGCCGCACTGGCCGCCTTGAACCTCTCCTCCGCCTTGGCGTCGCCGGGATGCAGATCGGGATGCGAGGTCTTGGCGAGCTTGAGGAAGGCGGACCGGATCTGCTTGTCGGTCGCGTCGCGGGCGATGCCGAGGATCGTGTAGGGATCGTCCGCCATGGGATTCCTGCTTGGGCAAGGCCCGCCACCCCGATCGGTCACGATCCGCCGAATCCGTCCCGGCACAACGTCTCGGCGCCGCGGTGGTTCGCGGGACGTGGGGACGCGATGCCCCGCGTCACAGGCCGCTCGCATAGCGCCGAGGCTGCCCCGGCCACCACCTCCAGCCGTCGTCAGGCTCGATCTATCCGGGCAGAATAGCGGCCACGCTTAGCGTTATGGACGTGGATGTAGCTTACATCGGAGTTGGCAAACAGCCGCGCGACGAGCGGCTCGACCGTCGCCCCCTCGCCGCATCGGCCATAACCGAAGCTCCGCAAAGACCGGAAGCCGCGCTCGCTTCCACCAAAGCCTTCCTCTACACCGCGTCCATCGTGATGCTGCGCAGGATGGCGGTCTCATGAGGTCTCGGATTGCGAGACCTATCGTTCCCTCGCTTCAGTGAACCGTCACGACATGGATCAGATGTATCGGCCGGCGAAAGATCCGCGCGGCGAGCCCCCGGCCAAGCGCTTCAGCCTCTGGCCCTCCCCTTGGAGGGCGGACGACGCCGGACAGGCTTTCCACGGCGAGAGGCTGCCGAAGGGGTTCTTCGGGCTCGTCATGCGGCCCGGAGGCGTGATGGGCCTTTCGACAGTTCCCGCGATGGCATGTACCGGGGCCGATAGACCGCCTCGACGAGGGGATGATAGGGGTTGTACCCGTTCCCGCGTCAGCAGTTCGTCAGCGGCATCGCTGCACGATCGCCGGCCGATGTCCACCGTCAGGTGAAGGTACAATGTCCCGTTTCGTTGGTCCCGCGCTCGCACTCGTGGTTCTTTGGTCAGGCCAGGCGTGGGCGCAAGCGCCCGATACCGTCTGGCTCGAGGACCTCACGTGGACCGAGCTCCAGGAGCTGATCAAGTCCGGCACCACCACGATCATCATTCCGGTCGGCGGCGTCGAGCAGAGCGGGCCCGACATGGCGCTCGGCAAGCACGATGTCCGGGCGAGAATCCTGTCCGAGAGGATCGCGCGCGCGGTCGGACACACCCTGATCGCGCCGGTGGTGGCCTACGTGCCCGAAGGCAGCACCAATCCGCCGACCTCGCACATGCGGTTCCCCGGCACCATCACGGTCCCGGCCGACGTCTTCCGCAAGACGATCGCGTCGGCCGCCATGAGCTTCAAGCTGCACGGCTTCAGGGACGTGGTGCTGATCGGAGAGCACGGAAGCTACCAGGGCGACCTGAGCGCCGTCGCCGAAGAGCTGAACCGGACATGGGCCGCGACGCCGGTCAGGGCGCATTTCATGCCGGAATATTACCGGGGCGCGACGACCGACTTCTATCCGACGCTCAAGAGCCACGGGTTTTCGACGGCCGAAGTCGGGACCCATGCCGGCGTTGCCGACACGTCGCTGATGATGGCGCTCGATCCCCGGCTGGTGCGCGAGGAGAAGCTCCGGACGGGCCGCGGCCTCGATGCCGCCGAGGGCGTCTACGGCGACCCGCGACGGTCCAGCGCCGAGATGGGCAATTTGGCCGTCGAGGCGATCGTGGCCAAGACCGCGGCGGCCATCAAGGCCGCCGTCGACCGCCCTCGGCACCCGTAATGGTCGTGAACCATTGGCGCTCGGGCGGCGACGCGCGGGCGGCGAGCCTGAGCGTACCTGGGCGTCTTCCCCGCAACCTCGGCGCCGCCGCGGCCCGCCTCACCGCTACATTGGAACGAGCATGCTGAACCGTCATGTGGGATCGGGAACCCGCGCCTTCGTCCTCCTCGCGGCAGCCTGGTGGTGCCTCCAGAACGCCGCCAGCGCGCAAACGCCCGCGGACCTGCCGGAATGGCGGCAGCAGCGGGATGCAACCCTGCAGCCGGTCGACATCTATGCTCATGCCACGGCAGGTCAGCTCAGCGAAGCCGTCGCGGGCGCGCTCGAGCGCGTCTACGTCCCCAACATCGCGTCGCAGGACGTCTATGTCATCGATCCGAACACCCTGAAGGTGGTGGACCACTACGGCGTTGGCCGCGGCCCGCAACATGTCGTGCCGTCATGGGACCTGAAGACCCTCTGGGTCACGGGCAGCGCCAAGAGCGCCAAGATCTGGGGAAGCCTCGCGTCGATCGACCCCCGAACCGGCAAGCTGGAGCAGATCCTGCCGATGGAGGACGCCTACAACATGTATTTCACGCCGGACGGAACCTCGGCCATCGTGGTGGCGGAGTCGAGGCGGCGCTTGGAATACCGCGATCCGCACACGATGAAGCTGCAGGGTTCGCTGACCATCCCGGAATGCGTCGGGCTCAATCACGCGGACTTCTCGCCCGATGGCACGACGGCCGTCTTCACCTGCGAGTTCTCCGGCTCGCTCGCCAGGATCGACGTCGCCGGCCGAAAGCTGCTCGGCCTGCTGAAATTGGCAAAGGGCGGCATGCCCCAGGATATCCGCATCTCGCCCGACGGCAAATTGTTCTACGTCGCCAACATGATGACGGACGGCGTCAGCCTGATCGACGCCGACACGTTCAAGGAGGTCGGTTTCGTCGCCACCGGCATCGGCACCCATGGCCTCAACCCCAGCCGGGACGGCAAGAAGCTCTACGTCTCGAACCGCGGCTCCCACGCGGTCGGAGGGCCGCCACACGGCAGGGGAAGCGTCTCGGTCATCGATTTCGCGACCCGCAAGGTGGAAGCCACCTGGTCGATCCCGGGCGGCGGCAGCCCCGACATGGGTAATGTAAGCGCCGACGGAAAGCGCCTCTGGCTCTCGGGCCGGTTCGACAACGTCGTCTACGCCATCGACACCGCGACCGGCCAGATGTCCAAGATCCCGGTCGGACGAACGCCGCACGGGCTGACGGTGTGGCCACAGCCGGGCCGATATTCGCTGGGCCATACCGGGATCATGCGGTAGCGCCGTGCAGGCGGCCGGACGCGAGGTTTTCAACACGCCGCTCCAGGCCGCACGCAATGTTGGCGCGGGCCGAGTGTCTCCTCGGCTCCGTCACACCAACGTCAGGGTTCCCGGGTTGCCTTTCGATTGGTAACAGGGACTCGACACGAGGTGGACCGGTGGCTCCAAGGGTGTCAGCCGGTTTTCCGAAGTCGGATCGCCGCAAGGAGGCGATCCGACGACGTCTCGCAGAGTTGCGTCACGCGCTCGGTCGCGGCTCGGCCCCAGGGACCCGTCGCGAGCAGGGCTGTGGCGGCCCCGACCAGTGCGGCCCCGGCGATATCGACGGGGTAGTGCGTCCCGAGGAAGACCCTGGCTCCGCCGACTGCTAGGGCCAGGGCAAGGACCGCGATCCAGGTCCAGGGCAACCGCGGCGGGAACCGCAGGCGCAACGCGAAGGCGATCGCGAACAGCAGGGTCGCGTGGTCGCTCGGGAAGCCGCTGTCGCGCACGTGATCGAGATAGTTTCGCGCCGGCCCGTCCATGAAGGGACGGGGTTCGAAGATCAGCGAGGACAGCGCCGCCGCGACCGCGAGGGCGGCGCCGCCCGAGAGCGCCGCCGCAACGCCGACCCGACGATCCTCGGCATCGCCGCCGATCCACAACGCCGCCAGCAGCGCCGGTCCGAGGAACACGGCCCATCGCGCCACGACGACGGCGGCCAGCAGGGGTGCCCCACCGAGATCGGAAGGCGCTCCCGCGAGGGTGAAAAGCCAGTGGTCGAAGGTCATCGGCACGCATCCAGGCCCGGGCGAGGCCGTCCATTTTGGCGAGGAGCGCCCTGAGCGACGCGGCGCATTCCGCTTGCCGGGGAGCGCTCGCCCGCAACGCATCGAGCGCCGCGTCGATCGACCTGTCGACCGACAATCAAGTCGCGCGATCCTTGGGCTTCATCGTGGCTTCCGCATTCCATCGCATCATGAAGCCATCAGAGGCCCGAAAAGAATTGGCCGCCCGGCAGGATGACGGCCAAAGTGACGACCGCGACCGCGACGCAGAGACACAGCATGGCGATCAAAGGCGAGCCTTCCACGGCCTCGTCGCCATCGGCATAGGGCCGCGCGTCCTTGCGACCCGTGACCATGGCGCCGATCAGGTTGTCGCGCTTGACGAACTGATGGAACAGGTTGACCGCAATATGCACGAGTGCCAGCGCCAGGATCATGTAGAACCACCGAGCGTGCAGAGCTGCGGCGCGTGACGACCAGACGTCGCCGACGGCGTCCGCGAAGGGACCCGCGGCCAGGACCCCATCGCTCGAGACGAGGCCAAGCATCACCTGTATGGCGCAGGCGACAAGGAGAGCCACGATCATCAGCCCGCCGACCGGGTTGTGACCCAGGTAGGGCCGCTCCGTCCTGGCATGGACGGCTCGCAGATGAGCCCACACGGCTGCCGGCGATTTCACGAAGGTGGAGAACCGCGCGGTCGAGCCGCCGACGATGCCCCAGAAGATCCGGTACACCACCAGCGTCAGGATGCCGTAACCCGCGGCCTTGTGGACCGTCATGTTCGGGTCATCGAAGCCGCTCGACACCCAGGCCGTAATGACGAGGAGCACCAGTGCCCATTTGAAGAGCCTGGTCGGAAGGTCCCACGCCAGGACAAGGCGTCGCGAGGGCACATCCACGATTTGGTGGCGCTTCAGCAATCGCTCGGCAGCGCTCATTTGTACACCGAATGACACGAGCGGCATTGACTCACGATGCTGCCGAAAGCCGTCTTCAGACCTGCCGGGCTGCCGCCCGCACCGGCGGCCGTCGCGGAGAGCTTCGTGAAGCGAGCCCGGAAATCCTGAACCTTCTGGCTGCTGCCCGGGAAGAGGGCCGAAGCCGATTGGGCCTCGCCCGCGTAGGCTTTCAGGAGTTGCTCGGCTTTGGCGAGGTCATTGGACGACAGGGCCGCCTGGACCGCCTTCGTGGTGGCGGCCATGCTGCTCATCGTCGACTTGAGCGATTCCGCGTCGGCCGGCGTGACGGCCGCCAGGGCCAGCAGCAAAGATGAGGCTGCCGTGATCCTCGGACCCGCCCTCAACGGAACGACTGTATAACGGCTCACCATCGGTCTCTCCTGCGGCTTCGGGTCCCGACGGACGGAGGCAAGAGCGGCGCTCGCGGGCAAGTTCCTCGCCTCTGTCCGTCCGGACCCGCAGAACCTTCGGCGGTGCGCCGCCGAACGGCATCGGATAGCGACCTCCATCCAAGGCGGGAATGTTAAGCGAGACCGCCTGTCGAAAGGCTGTCAGGATGGCGCGCGCGCATGCCGTCGAGGTCGTGCGGGACGGCGCCGCACGGCTCCAACTCGGACCCGTGGCGGAACTCATCAAACCGGAAACCAAAGGCATCGTCACGGCGAGCTACGAGGCTGCCCACCGCCTCGGCATGGACGTCAACATCGCCTAAATCGACGACACGCCCGGCTACGATCCGGCGGCTCCATTCCGGCCGGATTACATGGAGTCCGTGTTCGCCTTGGGCCAGCGAAGCGCCCGAGAAGGCCACCTCTGGCACAAGGCGCTTGCGGGAATGGAGCAGGCGCCGTGCCGTAAGGGGCGCCGGCGGAAGCGACCGGTCCCCCTCGCTTTCATTCAGCAAAATTTCGCTAAAGGCCGCTGCCATAACGATGATCCTGGTACGGGTCGCCCTCGCGAGCCGCCGCGGTCGAGATGACAGACCTCCAGATCACGGGCCGGCTGACAGGCCCGATGGAGGCCAAGCCAGCATGGCGTGGTCTGCGACGCGCCTCAACTTTTCGCGCGACGCGCCGTCCCGCGCCAGCGTCGACAGACCCTGGATGACCGCCATGACGTGCCCGGCCAACGCGATCGCGTCGGTCCCGGCGGGCAACTCGCCGTTGGCGACGGCGCCTTCGATCCTGCCCTGCAGGCAGTCTTCGATGCTCCGGCGTATCCCGGCCAGTTCGGCTTGCACGTCCTTCGCATCGGCCGAGCAACTGATGGCGGAGGTCGCGAGAAGGCAGCCCGAGGGTGTTTGGGAGCCCGTGAAGCCGATCGCCGCCGTTCGCATCAGTTGCTCCGCGGCTTCACGCGCCGTGGTGGCACCCCGGATGATGCCTTCGGAGGTCACGGGCCCCGACAGGTAGCGCCGGACGGCTTCGAGGAAGAGCAGCTTCTTGTCGCCGAATGCCGTGTAGATTCTGGGCGAGGTGACGCCCATCGCGGCGCTGAGGCCCCATCTGCAGTTCCATAGCGTTCGAGCTCGACGGCGTCTTCATCGGCGCCACCTGGACCCGCGGCATGCGCAACTTTGAGCCGGCGGCCCTCGGCTCCTATCTCGCGCTATTCCTCGCGCTGCGGCCGCTCGGCAATGCCGGTCTGTGGACGGCCCTGCTCGGCTTCCTGCTGGCCCGCGGCGCCCTCCAGGGCTGGCGCTACCGGGCGCTGGCCGACGCCACGTTCCGCGCGAGCAGGGCGAGGGTGCGGGGCGATGGGGGTGGTGGGGTGACGGCGAGGGTGGGGTGGGGCGGGTTGGAGGGTCGTAGCCCGAGACGTGCGGGGCCGCGCTGCGCCGGTGGACGGTCGGCGGCCGAGTTTCGCGTTCACCGCTGTTCACCCAAGCTGGATAGCAGCCGAGCACCGACGCATAACCCAAATCAGCCAAGAGCTGTCTGTGGGTTTCTGAGTAAGCGACTCGGACAGGACGGTCGCTCGTGCCCGGCGGCGCGAGTTCTACGAGTTTAGTGCAACGACCGATTTGGTCGCGCCCGCGATGCTGCGACGCACAGCTTCGGAACCGCTTCCTACTTTGAAGTCGGTTGGAAGCGTCGCGAGCGACCGCTCCACCCGGTTGAGCCAGAAGACCATAGCCGACCTCTCCGCCACGCTCATGTCGGCACGCCTAGCGGTGACGAACGGCAAGACGCCGTCGAGGACCCTCACCGCGTAGGAGCGGTGGCTGTCCTCGGACAACATGCCGTCGACGCGCTCTAGGCCATCCAGCACGTCCTGCAGGCGCGAGACAGGGCAACCAGTCCCCTCGTTGATCGCTGACAGCAGCGCTATTCGGAACGCCTGCGTGTCGATCTGGTACGTCTCGAAGCCGGGCCTCAACTCCGCTTGCTCGTAGGCGTTCCGGATGTAGTCCCAGGCCGTATCGAGTCTAGGCAGCTCCGACATCGCGATCGCGTATTGGAGCCAGAACAGCGGCTCGTCACTGATCCGGTCATCGTGGCGGAGCCTTTCGTAGATGCCGATGATCAGCGTCACGACGTCACCGCGCTTTTGTAGCTCCCGGCGGAGGTTGCTGTAGGCCATCATGGCGGACATTAGGATCCGGTAACCGCGTATTGTCTTGCGCTCCGCGGCAGCGAGCGTCACCTCGACAACGCAGTCGGCAATCTCGTCCGGCTCTAGGAAGGCCTCGACCACGAATTCCGAAAAGATTGAGGACCGCACCCGGAAGTCGTCTGACGAGACCTCGAAGACCTCGCTTGCCAACTCCTCTACGGGTTTGAATTCGGCGAAAGGGTCGATCCCAGTCACGGTTCGAATGAAACTGGGATCTACCGCTCTCTGCTTAGTCGCGATCAGCATTGCCATTACCAAAACCCGCCGCTTGGGCCTTGATTGAAATATTGAATTTAGCGTCTTCTCAATCCCGGCGCGAATAGAATGGTTGCCAAACAGCTCAAGCAGCACATCCCGCAATTCCTGAGAACTGGGAGCGGCCTCGCGGGGTATCGGCAATCCAGCCTTGCTGCATAGGCGGGTGAGTGCCTGTCGCTCCGAGCGGTGTAGCTGGTTGAGGCTGACCCGACCAAATGGCCGGGGTAGGATCTTGGCGAGTTCATGGAACCGAACTTCGAAGATGGCGGTACGAACCTCGACTATGAACTTCGCTCCGGGAAGGGCTTCGCTGAGCGCGTGCAGCACGTCTTGCGCTGCCGAGTAGTGTTCGAAGAGGATCGCCAGACGCTCTGCGCCCTGTAACGCCTCGATCTCACGTGAAAGTTCCGGGGCGCCCGGTCGATAAATGAAGCATTGATAGCCACGCGCGGTCAGTTCTGAGGCGAGCAGATGCAGGAAGAGCGTCTTGCCGTTCCCCAGCCGGCTATCGACCACGACAGATCGATTTTCCTCGACGAGGGCCGCTGTCTCAGCGACCCGTTCCGATCGGGATATGGCGTAGTTATCGCCGGGCACGGACCGCGCTAGGCGCGCGCCGTCGAAGCTCCCGTACACTAACAAGTCGTACACCTCGCTTGCCGTGGCCTGGGTAATAGCCTTGCGGTCCCGAATGGGGCTAAGCGATCGAAATGACTTCAGCTTCGAAATATCCGCCAATTGGGCCGGCCGGGGCAGTTCGCGCAACGCGTCGGCGAAGCCGTCGACCCCGATGAACAGTGTTCGACCGTAATCCCTTGTCCGCCGCAGCAGCACGGGGTCCGGCTCATGCCCTTGTATGAAGAAGGTTCTCGCCGCCAAGGCAGGATCTGCTAGCAGAAGCGCTGCAATGTGGTAATCCGCCATGCTGTACCCGACGATGAACAGCTGTGAGGCGAAGCGTAGGTCGCGCTGGAACTGGTCGTACCACAGCGAGCGCTCAAGAAATGTCCTCACATAGGACGCCTCGCCGAGTACGATGCTAGAAAGAACATTGTCGACCGTGACCTCGCGAATGCTGCCGTGCAGGTGGATGACACTGCCATCGGGCAGCTTGGAAGGCACGGGATTGGAAATGTCGAAGGTGTTGAGCGGCCGTTTGAGGCGGAGCCGATGAAGCTCTACTGCGTCGTCGTAGTTGGTCGTATAAACCCGTCTCCAGGGCTCTTTCAGTATCGCAGCCTGGGCGTCGTTGAGCTCGGCGATGCGGAAGATGCGGTAGAGTTCCTGTTGAAGACGCCCGGCATCGCGCTCGGCAAATTCCTCGGTGAGCACCTGAAGGCCGAAGGCCGTGTCGGCGGGAAAGCGAAGGTTGGTGATGAAATGTCGACGAAGTCCTGACCCGTTTGGCGGGTTGCCGCCGGCGATGTTCGTCGCGCCCAGGCTGAAGCCTGATCCGAGGAAGAGCACGGAACCAACTGGGTCGATCTCGCCGATCGCGGCTACATCGACGATCATCTCTCGATTGTCCATTCCTTACATTTGCACGTTAGAGGCGTGCTGACGAGAGAATTTCCCGCTGAGACAAATCTAACACCCAATCGTACGCGACCCGGCCGCCCTCCAGCGCCCCCCGCCCTCCCCACCACCCCCACCTAACCCCCGATCTCCGTCAGCATCGCCTCTAGCGTCGCGCCGGCGCCCTTCGCCTTGATCGAGCCGCGGAGCCGCGCGTAGTCGGCGGCAAAGGCCGGGAGCGCTTCCAGCCCCCAGCCCGCGAAGACGCCCATGGCGAGGCCCTGGGCGAGGTCGGGGTCGGCCGCGAGGGCCATGTCGGCGGGGCTGACGTGGGGCTCGACGACCGGGAAGCGCTCGCCGCGGTCGTCGACGCCGCCGAGGTATTCGGTGAAGCAGGCCAGCAGGAAGGCGATGCGGCGGTGGTCGGTGCCGCGTTCCAGCACGGCGCCCAGCGTCTCGCGCACGAACTGCGGCAGCTTCGAAGCACCGTCGCTGGCGATGCGCAGCAGCTGGTCGCGGATGGCCGGGTTGCGGTAGCGGCGCAGCAGCATGGCGGCATAATCCTCGACCGACATCGAAGGCGGCGCGTCGAGCAATGGTCCCGCGTCGCGCGACAGGAACTGCTCCAGCAGCGCGTCGATCCTGCGGTCCTGCATGGTGAGCGGCACGATGCGGTGGCCCAGCATGATGCCGGGGAACGCCATCATGCTGTGGGAGGCGTTGAGCATGCGCAGCTTCACCTGCTCGTAGGCATTGACGTCGCGGGTGAACTCCACCCCGACCTTGTCGAGCTCCGGCCGGCCGTTGCAGAAATCGTCCTCGATCACCCATTGGATGAAGTCCTCGGCGAAGACCGGCGAGGCGTCGTCGATGCCGCTGAAGGCGTTGAGCCGCGCCCGGTCGTCGGGCGACACGGCGGGCGTGATGCGGTCCACCATGCAGGACGGGAACGACACGTGCTCGTCGATCCAGCGGGCGAGACCCGGATCCTTGGCCCGGGCGTAGCTCAGGAGCGCGGTCTTCACCACGAGGCCGTTGTGCTTGAGGTTGTCGCAGCTCAGCACCGTGAAGGGCGGCGTGCCGGCATCGCGCCGCCGGCGCAAGGCTTCCGTCACGATGCCGAAGGAGGTTGCCGGCAGCCCGCCCGCGAGATCCTTGGCGACGGCCGGATCGTCGAGCTTGAAGCGGCCGTTCTCGTCCGTGTTGTAGCCGCCCTCCGTCACCGTGAGGGTCAGGATCCGGATGGCGGGGTCACTGAGGCGCCGCAGCGCGGCTTCGGGGTCGGCCGGCGCGTGGAGGTATTCCACGATGGAGCCGATCACCGAGACGGTCGGCTCGCCCTCGGGCGGATAGTCGATCAGCGAGTAGAGGCCGCCTTGCCCCTGCAGGGCCGCGGCCTTGGCGCGCTCGCTCTCGACGTCCATTAGCCCGATGCCCAGGATGCCCCAGCCCGCGTGCCCCGGCAGCGCCAGGACCTTGTCGACGTAGACGGCCTGGTGGGCGCGGTGGAAGTTCCCGACGCTGAGATGCGCGATGCCGGCCTTGACGGCGGCGCGGTCGTAGGACGGCCGCCGGACCGAGGCCGGCAGGGACGAGAGGGTGGAACTGTCGATCATGGCGGGCCTCGCTCGGCGACGGAACGCGCGGGGATCACGGCGTCGCGCGATGGGCCGGCCGGCCCTGTCGTTTCCCTGCGCAGGGTGGCAAGGGAGAGTGCAACGAGGTCGCGGCTTGCGCAAGGGCCGGGCCGCCGCGGGAAGCGGCGTCCCGCGCTATCGCGGGTCGCGCGGGGCTGGGCTAAGAGGGGCCTCTGCCTGCCCTCGCGGCCCGGAGGCTCGCCCTGCATCGTCCGCTCATCCGCTCCGTCGTTGCCGCCCTGCCGCGCCCGGACCCGGCCGTGTTCCGCAGCGCCATGACGGGAGAGGCGACCCCGAGCCGGCACGATGCCGCCGCGGAGCGCATCCGGGCGCTGCGCCTGATCGAGCTGCGCCAGCCGAACGGTCCTCCGGATCCGGCTCCCGCGACGCTCAGGGTGGCGGCCTGGAACCTTGAGCGCTGCACGGATGTCGAGGCTTCGGCCGCCGTGTTGCGCCGGGCCGGTGCCGCGGTGGCGCTGCTCTCCGAGATGGACTTCGGCATGGCCCGCTCCGGCAACCGCCATACGGCCCGGGATCTCGCTGGGTCGTCCGGCGCCGGATACGCGTTCGGGGTGGAATTCGTCGAACTCGGCCTTGGCATGGGGCGCGAACTCGTCGACCATGCGGGCCGCAGCAACGCCGAGAGCCTGCACGGCAACGCCGTAGTGTCGGCCCTGCCGTTCCGCGATCCCGTGATGATCAGGCTCGACCGGGGCGGCGCCTGGTTCGGGCTCGACTGGCACCATCGGCGGATCGGCGGCCGCATGGCGCTCGGCGTGACGGTGGAGCTGGCGCGCGGCCCGGTGGTGCTGGTCAGCACGCATCTCGAGAACCGCAGCACGCCCGAGGATCGCCGGCGCGACATGGAACGCATCCTGGCCACCCTCGACGCGTCGGCCCCGGGCCTGCCGGCCGTCGTGGCGGGCGACCTCAACACGGCCGCGATGCCCGACCTCGCGGCCGAGCCGGGCCGCGGCTGGTTCGAGGCCCCGGCAGCACGCGAGCCGCTGTTTGACGCCATGGCGGCGGCCGGCTTCGATTGGCGGCTCGCCAACACGCCCGAGCAGACGCGCCGCCACATCCCGGACGGCCGGCCCGCGCCCCGGGCCGCCCGGATTGACTGGCTGTTCACCCGCGGTCTCGAAGCCTCCGGGCCTCGGACCTGGCCGGCCGTCGACGACGACGGGGCGCCGCTGTCCGACCACGAACTGATCACGGTCGACATCGCCTGAGCGGCGTCCGACGCGGCCCGAAGCTCCCGGCGCGAAGCCGCGGTTTCGCCGTTATCGCTGCCGATAAGCCGTGTGTCCCTCGCTTCGATCGTTCCATGTCCGAACCGCGCACCAGGCTCTACCTCGTCACGGCGCCGCTGGCCGCCCCGGCGGGCACCGCGGGCGCAGCCATCGCTGCGGCGCTCGGGGCGGCCGATGTCGCCTGCCTGCTGCTGCGCATGGCTCCCGCGGCGGAGCGCGACCGCAAGGACCTCGTCAAGGCGATCGCGCCCGGCGTGCAGGAGCGCGGCACGGCGCTGCTCGTCGAGGACCCGCGTCTCGCCGCTCATACCGGAGCCGACGGCGTCCACGCGGCGGGCGCCGGCGACGCCTTCGCGGCGGCGCTCGACAGCCTGAAGCCGGAGCGGATCGTCGGGGCCGGCAGCCTCGTGTCGCGCGACGACGCGATGCGGGCCGGCGAGGCCGGCGCCGATTACGTGATGTTCGGCGACGCCGGCTTTGCGGGACCGGGCCCCGACCCGGACGATGTCGTCGAGCAGGTCGGCTGGTGGGCCGAGATCTTCAACGTGCCCTGCATCGGCTTCGCCCGCCACCTCGGCGAGGTCGAGGCCATCGCGGCCGCGGGCGCCGAGTTCGTGGGCCTGGGCGATGCCATCTGGGCGGACCCGCGCGGGCCCGCGGCGGCCGTTGCCGAGGCCCTGGCCGCGATCGCGCGGGCCGAAGCCGCCCTGGCGGCCCGCGAGGTCGCCGGTCCAATGGCGGGCGACCGCCGATGAGCCGCCGTCGCGCCCCGTGGCGCGCCGGGGTCGCGCTGGTCGTGGCGTTCGGCCTGCGGTGCGCGGCGGCGTCGGCCGAGACGCCGCCATCGCTGCCCACGCTCGTAGCTCCTCCGCTGCGGACCGCCCCGGCCACGGTGGCGGCTCCGGGCGCGGTGGCGACCCCGGGCTTTCTGCCCTCGCCCACCAGTCCGGGCGCGGCCGGAAGCGTAGCGTCGCCCGGGGCCGAGGACCCGGCCGACGAGGCTTTCGGGGCCTTCCAGCGCGGCTATTTCGCCACGGCGCTGGCGGAAGCCACGGCGCGCCTCGCCAAAAACCCCGAGGACGGTGCCGCCATGGCGCTGATCGGGGCCATCTACGACCAGGGCCTCGCGGTGCGGGTCGATGCGGCCGAGGCCGACCGGTGGTTCAAGCTCGCGAGCCAACGAGGCAACCGCGAGGGTTCCTTCGCCTACGGGCTCGCCCTGCTGCGCGGCACGGGCGTCACCAAGGACCACGCGGCCGCCAAGCCCTACCTCGAACGTGCCGCCGCCCAGGGCCATCCTGGCGCGCTCTACAACCTCGGTGTGCTGGCCCTCGAGGCCGACGTGAAAACCCGCGACGACACCGTCGCGGCCGCCTTGTTCCAGAGGGCGGCCGACCTCGGCGACGTCGATGCCGATTACGCGCTGGCCAACCTCTACAAAGCCGGCGACGGCGTGCCGCGCGACCTGGCGCGGGCCGCGGGACTGTTCCGGGCCGCGGCCGACCAGCAGCATCCGGCCGCCCAGGTGGAATTCGCCATCATGGCGTTCAACGGCGAGGGCGTGCCCAAGGACGAGGCGCTGGCCGCGCATTATTTCCAGCTCGCCGCCTACCAGGGCAACCCCGTTGCGGCCAACCGGCTGGCGAGGCTCTATGCGGCGGGCCGCGGCATCGGTAAGGACGGCGTCGAGGCGGCCCGCTGGCACCTCCTGGCCCGCGCGGCCGGCGTGCCGGATCCCTGGCTCGACGGCGTGCTGGCCGGCCTGACGCCCGCCGACAAGGCCAAGGTGGAGGACCAGCTGCGCAAGACGCTGGCCAATTAGGGTGCGGCGGCAGGGCTCGGATGACGCCATGATCGTGCTCGGTTACCCTGGGCCATGACCGACAGCCCCCCCTCCGACGAGACCGGGCGCCGCCACAAGCTCAAGATGGCGCACCGCAAGGCCGTGCAGGACGCCGAGGTCGCGTCGAAGACCGTCACCGACAAGGGCCTGCTGATGGTCAACACGGGCCCCGGCAAGGGCAAGTCGACGGCAGCCTTCGGGCTCGTGCTCCGGGCGCTCGGCTACGGCTGGCCGGTCGGGGTGGTGCAGTTCATCAAGGGCGCCTGGGATACGGGCGAGCGGCGCCTGCTCGAAGGCTCCGACCTCGTGCGCTGGCATTCCATGGGGGAGGGCTTCACCTGGGAAACCCAGGACCGGCAGCGCGATGTCGCGGCCGCCGAAGCGGCCTGGGCCAAGGCCCGGTCCCTCATGGCGGATCCCGCCATGCGCCTCGTGGTGCTCGACGAACTCAACATCGCGCTGCGCTACGACTATCTCGCGATCGACGATGTCGTGGCCGAACTGAAGGCCCGCCGGCCGGGCCTGCATGTCGTGGTGACGGGACGCAACGCCAAGCCCGAGATGGTGGCGGCGGCCGACCTCGTGACCGAGATGGCGGCCACCAAGCATCACTTCGCGGCCGGCGTGAAGGCGCAAGCCGGCATCGAGTTCTAAAGCGCGGCGGTCATCGCGGCGGCTTTTGCACCCGCAACGGCAGGGGGCCGTCGTTCTTGACCTCGTCGATCACCGCATAGGTGCGGGTCTCCCGCACGCCGGGCAGGGTCAGCAGCACTTCGCCGAGGAAGCGGCGGTAGGCCGCCATGTCGGCGATGCGGGCCTTGACCAGGTAATCAAAGCCGCCCGCCACCATGTGGCATTCGAGCACCTCGGGGGTCAGCCGTACCGCGCGGGCGAAGCGCTCGAAGTCGTCGGGCGTGGTCTTGTCAAGCGTGACCTCGACGAAGACCAGGAGCCCGAGGCCGAGCCGGTGCGGGTCGAGCCGCGCCCCGAAGCCCGTGACGACGCCGTCCCGCACAAGCCGTCGCAGCCGCTCGCCCGTGGCGGTCGGCGACAGCCCGAGCCTCTCGGCCAGATCGGCCGTGGTGATGCGGCCATCGCCCTGCAGGATCTCCAGCATCTTGACTTCGGCGCTATCCACCGTCGCATCCACTCCAAGGACAGGCTTGCGCCGTCGAAACAACTGCTCTTCAGCCCATATAGCCGATGGAACCGCTCCTCGATACGGCTTATATGCGGCGATGGGCGGCCGAGCCGCCGAGTTCCTCAGAAACTGGCCCCGCATGTCGCTCGTTCTTCCGGCCGATGAGGCCGACGTCCGCCCGCAGCCTTTCGCGGCCTTTACGTCGTCGATCAAGGCGCAGTCACCCTTGCGCGCCGCCATCACGGCGGCTTATCGCCGGCCCGAGCCGGATTGCGTGGCGGCCTTGCTCGACGCCGCGACCCTGCCGCCCGACGCGGCCCACGAAGCCGCCGCGACAGCGCGCAAGCTCGTCGGGGCACTACGCGCCAAGACGCGACGGGGCGGCGTCGAGGGGCTGATCCACGAATATGCGCTGTCGAGCCAGGAGGGCGTCGCCCTGATGTGTCTCGCCGAGGCGCTGCTGCGCATCCCGGACGCCGCCACGCGGGACGCCCTGATCCGGGACAAGATCTCCGGCGGCGACTGGCGCGCCCATGTCGGCCACAGCCCCTCGCTGTTCGTCAATGCCGCAACCTGGGGCCTCGTGGTCACGGGCCGCCTCACCACGACCACTAGCGAATCGAGCCTGTCGAGCGCGCTGACGCGGCTCATCGGGCGCGGCGGCGAGCCGCTCATCCGCAAGGGCACCGACCTCGCCATGCGGATGATGGGCGAGCAGTTCGTCACCGGCCAGACCATCGTGGAAGCGCTGGCGAACAGCCGCAGGCTCGAGGCGCGCGGCTTCCGCTACTCCTACGACATGCTGGGCGAGGCGGCGACCACCGCCGAGGACGCGGCCCGCTACCTCGCCCATTATGAGACCGCCATCCATGCCATCGGGACGGCGTCGGCGGGCCGTGGCATCTACGAGGGGCCCGGCATCTCGATCAAGCTGTCGGCGCTCCACCCGCGCTACAGTCGCGCCAAGATGGACCGCGTGACGGGCGAGCTGCTGCCCCGCCTTAAGTCTCTGGCCGCGCTGGCCCGCTCATACGACATCGGGCTCAACATCGACGCCGAGGAGGCGGATCGCCTGGAGATCTCGCTCGACCTCCTCGAAGCGCTGTGCCTCGACCCCGAGCTCGCGGGCTGGAACGGCATCGGCTTCGTGATCCAGGCCTACGGCAAGCGCTGCCCCTTCGTGATCGACTGGATCGTCGACCTCGCGCGCCGCGCGGGCCGCCGCATCATGGTCAGGCTGGTCAAGGGCGCCTATTGGGACTCGGAGATCAAGCGCGCCCAGGTCGACGGGCTCGACGGCTTCCCGGTGTTCACCCGCAAGCTCCACACGGACGTGTCCTACCTGGCCTGCGCCCGCAAGCTGCTCGCGGTGCCGGACGCCGTGTTCCCGCAATTCGCCACCCACAACGCCCAAACGCTCGCCGCCATCGCCGGCATGGCGGGGCCGAACTTCCACCGCGGCCAGTACGAGTTCCAGTGCCTGCACGGCATGGGCGAGCCGCTCTACGACGAGGTCGTGGGTCCGGCCAAACTCGACCGGCCCTGCCGGATCTACGCGCCGGTCGGCACCCATGAGACGCTGCTGGCCTATCTGGTACGGCGGCTGCTCGAGAACGGCGCCAACTCGTCCTTCGTGAACCGCATCGCCGACGAGAACGTGCCGGTCGACGAGCTCGTGGCCGATCCCGTCGCGGCCGTCCGGGCCATGAGTCCGGTCGGCGCTCCGCATCCGCGCATCGCGGCACCGCGCGCGCTCTTCCCCGACCGGGTAAACTCCCGCGGGCTCGACCTGTCGAACGAGGATCGGCTGGCCGAACTGGCCCGGGCCCTCGACGAGAGCGCGGGCCGTCGCTGGACCGCCGGACCGCCGGGCGTTGCCGAGGACGACGGCGGCTTCGCGCCTGTCCTCAATCCTGCCGATCGCCGCGACATCGTGGGTTTCGTCCGCGGCGCGAGACCGGCCGAGATCGAAGCGGCGCTCGCGGCCGCGGTGTCGGCTGCGCCAGGCTGGGCCGCGACGGCGCCCGAGGCGCGTGCCGGGTGCCTCGCCCGGGCCGCCGATGCGATGGAGCGGAGCATGCCGGTGCTGATCGGGCTGATCGTGCGCGAGGCCGGCAAGTCCTACGCCAATGCGGTCGCCGAAGTGCGCGAGGCCGTCGACTTCCTGCGCTATTACGGCGCCGAAGTGGTGCGGACCTTCGGGGCCGAGCGCCATGCGGCGCTGGGGCCGGTGGTGTGCATCAGCCCGTGGAATTTCCCGCTGGCCATCTTCACGGGGCAGGTGGCGGCGGCGCTGGCGGCCGGTAATCCGGTGCTGGCCAAGCCCGCCGAGGAGACCCCGCTGATCGCGGCCGAAGCGGTGCGCATCCTGCACGCCGCCGGAGTGCCGGTCGACGTGCTCCAGCTCGTGCCGGGCGACGGCGCGGTCGGGGCCGCACTGGTGGCGGACGGGCGCGTGCGGGGCGTGATGTTCACGGGCTCGACCGCGGTGGCGCGGCTGATCCAGCGGCAGCTCGTCCGCCACCTCGCGCCGGACGGTCGGCCCATTCCGCTCATCGCCGAGACGGGTGGGCAGAACGCGCTCGTGGTGGACTCCTCGGCCCTGGCCGAGCAGGTGGTGGGCGACGTCATCGCCTCGGCTTTCGACTCGGCCGGCCAGCGTTGCTCGGCCCTGCGCATCCTGTGCCTGCAGGAGGAGGTGGCGGACCGCATCCTGCGCATGCTGAAGGGCGCCATGCGCGAACTCGAGATCGGCGATCCGCAAGCGCTGTCGGTCGACGTCGGACCCGTCATCACGGCCGAGGCGCGCGACGGCATCCGCGACCACATCGAGACCATGCGGGCGCGCGGCCATGCCGTCGAGGCGCTGCCACTGCCATCGACGACGCGGCACGGCACCTTCGTGGCCCCGACCCTCGTCGAGGTGGGGCGCGTGGCCGACGTCGAGCGCGAGGTCTTCGGCCCGGTGCTGCACGTGGTGCGCTACCGGCGCGAGGACCTCGACCGGCTGATCGCCGACATCAACGCCACCGGCTACGGCCTGACCTTCGGTCTACACACCCGCATCGACGAGACGATCGCCCGCGTGGTCGGGGTGGTCGAGGCCGGCAATGTCTACGTCAACCGCAACGTCATCGGGGCGGTGGTGGGCGTGCAGCCCTTCGGCGGTTCGGGCCTGTCGGGCACGGGTCCCAAGGCCGGCGGCCCGCTTTATCTCGGACGTCTGCTCGACATCCCGCCCCAGACGGCGCTGCGCGGCCTCGAAGCGGCCGGGCCGGCACTGTCGACCGCACGCGCCTATGCGGACTGGCTCGGCGCCCGGGGCCACGCGGCGGAAGCCGAGCGCTGCATCGGCTACCTGTCGCGCTCGGCGCTCGGCGCCCGGGTCGAGCTGCCCGGGCCGGTCGGCGAGCGCAACACCTATGGGCTGCGCCCGCGCGGCCGCATCGCGGCGCTGTCCGGGACGGTCCCGGGGCTGCTGATCCAGGTCGGCGCCATCCTGGCGACCGGCAATGTCGCGGTGGTGGAGCGCGGTGGGGCGTCGGCGGCGCTCGATCGCCTGCCGGCCGAGGTGGCGGGCCAGGTGGTGCTGGTGGACGGCTGGCGGGACGCTGAGGGGCTGCGCGGCCTGCTGTTCGAGGGCGAGCCAGCGGCGCTCATCGACGTCGCCCGCCAGGTCGCCGAGCGGGACGGGCCCATCCTGCCGGTGGAAACGGTGCGCTCGGCCGAGCGCGACGATTATCAGCTGACGCGCCTGCTCGAGGAATGCTCGGTCTCGACCAACACGGCCGCGGCCGGCGGCAACGCCAGCCTGATGTCGATCGGCTGAGCGGGAGCGGCCTCGGCCGCGTGAGGGGGTGATGGCGCCCAATCCCCGTCTGTCACCCCTCGGCCCGGATCGATGCAGTCCGAAGCGAGCTCGCCGCGGCGTTTCTCGATCGTCCATCTTCCCCGTTGCGCGCGCGACAGGCTTGTACTTAACTGATGACTGCGAGGCGCTGGCCGGAGAGCACAGGGCCCGCATGGGAGGATGCGATGGTGGACCGGGAAGAGGGCGCGCTGCCGCGCCGCAACTTCATGCGCGGGGCCGCGCTGAGCGCTGGCGCCGCGATGCTGGCCGGCGCCGGTTACGACCCCGCCATCGCGGCGGAAGCCGCCAAGGCGGTAGACCGTTCGGCGAAGCCTCTCAAGGCCGCCTTCTCCAATGCCGGCCTGCAGGCGACCTGGTGTGCCCAGGGCAAGCAGGCGGCCGAGTGGTGGGGCAAGCTCTTCAACGTCGAAGTGACCTGGTTCGACGGCGAACTCGACGCCGTGAAGCAGCGCGCCGCGATCGACAACATGGCGTCGCAGAAGTGGGATTTCGTCGCCATTCAGGCCTTCGGCATCGGCACGCTCACCCAACCGGTGAACAAGATGATCGAGGCCGGCACCCCGGTCATCGACATGGACACGCTGATCGCTCCCCTGGAGAGCATCAAGGTCCATAGTTTCCTGGCGCCCGACAACATCTTCATGGGCTCGTCCGTCACCCAGGCGCTGGTGGCGGCGCTGGGCGGCAAGGGCAAGATCATCATGACCCAGGGCGCGCTCGGCCACACCGGCGCCCAGGGTCGGGCCAAGGGCTTCAACGAGGTCATGAAGTCGAACCCCGGCATGGAGGTGCTCGACACGCAGCCGGCGGACTGGGACGTGTCCAAGACCGCGCGCCTATGGGAAACCTACCTGACCAAATATCCGCAGATCGACGCCGCTTATTTCCATAACGACGACATGGCGCTCGCGGCCTACAACGTCATGAAGGCGCATAACCGGACCAACATCCTCATCGGCGGATGCGATGCGATGCCGCCGGCGCTCCAGGCCGTCGTCGAGGGCCGCATGCACGCGACCGTGCGCAATCCGTCGTCCCGCATCCATGGCGGCGCCATCGTGGCCGGCGTCGCGGCCGTGACCAGCGGCGAGGCGACGGACGGCGGCATCCCCAAGACCATCGTCACCGACGGGCCCGTCGTCACCAAGGCCAATGCGCCCGGCCTGCAATGGATGGAAGCCCACTACCTGATCTGAGCCCGCCGCATCCCGCAGCCGAACGGAGACGGCATGGAACCGGAGCCCGGTGGGTCGCCTCCCGCCATCACGATGCACGGCATCGCCAAGAGCTTCGGTGGCGTCCAGGCGCTGCGGGGCGTCGACTTCACCCTGCGCTCGGGTGAGATCCACGGCCTCGTCGGTGAGAACGGCGCCGGCAAGTCGACGCTGATGAAGATCATCGCCGGCGTGCACCAGCCGACGGCCGGCACCTTCATGGTCGATGGCGGCCAGGTCCGCTTTCGGTCCCCGCGCGACAGCCTGGCGGCCGGGATCGGCATGGTGCACCAGGAACTCTCGACCGTGCCCGACCTCTCGGTGGCCGAGAACGTGTTCCTCGGTCACCAGCCGACCGGCACGGGCGGAATACTGGCCTGGCGACGGATGCGGGAGGAGGCGCGGCGGCAACTTGCCGGCCTCGGGCTCGACATCGACCCGCGCCAGCGGATCGGCGCTCTGCCGATCGGCCTGCAACAGCTGATCGAGATCGCCCGCGTGGTCTTCTCGGGTGCCCGGATCATCATTCTCGACGAGCCGACCTCGGCGCTGTCGCCACCTGAAGTCGAACTTCTCTTCGACGTCTTGCGGCGGCTCCGCGCCGCGGGACGCAGCATCGTCTTCATCTCGCATTTCCTCGACGATGTCCTGCGGGTATCGGACAGCGTGACGGTGTTCCGCAACGGCAGGAATGTCGCCGCGAGCCCGGCTGGGGCGGTCGACAAGGGCTGGCTGATCGAGCAGATGATCGGCACCGGCCACGATGAGCTCGAGGTCAGCTACGCCGGTGAGATCGCGCTGCGGGGAAAGGCGGGCGCGCCCGTCGCCATGCGGACGCGAGGGCTCTCCCTCGGACGCGCGTTCCGCAACGTGTCGCTCGACATCCGTGCGGGCGAGATCCTCGGGATCTACGGCTTCATGGGCTGCGGACAGATCGAGCTCGCGCGCGCCTTGTTCGGCAAGATCAGGCCCGAGAGCGGGAGCCTGGAGGTGGGAGGGCGGCCGGTACGCCTGCCCGACACGGCGGCGGCGCACCGCGCCGGCATCGCCTTCGTGCCCGAGAGTCGGCGCTCCATGCTGTTCTCCGACGCGCCGCTCTACATGAACATGTCGATCGCGAGCCTCGCCCGCATCGCGCCCCTCTGGCTCAAGCCGAATCGCGAGCGAGCGCTGGCGCGCCGCCAGGTCGAAGCACTCGGGATCCGCCCGGGCCACGTCGAGGCGCGGCTCGGCGCGCTGTCGGGCGGCAACCAGCAGAAGGTCGCGATCGCCAAATGGCTGCATTTTGCCCCGGACGTGCTGATCCTGAGCGAGCCGACGCGCGGCATGGACGTCGGCGCCAAGGATGACGTCGTCCGCATCCTACGCCGCCTGCGGAGTGAAGGCATGGCCGTGGTGGTGCTGTCGACCGAACCCGAGACCGTGCTCTCGCTCGCCGATCGCATCCTGGTGATGCGCAAGGGGACCCTCGTCCGCGAGTTCGCGGACGGCAGCATCACCAAGGAGCGGCTGCTCGAAGCAGCCTGAGCGATCTCGATCGCGCCAGAAACCCAGAGGAACCGGACCGCATGAGACAGGCAGACGCGTCGTGACGGTCCCGCTTCCGGCCGCCGTCGCCCCGTCCCGAGGCGCCGCGTTGCTGCGGAACCAGATGCGCAACATTGCGCCGTTTGCGACCCTGCTTTGCCTCGTGGGGTTTTTCGCGCTGGCGAGCCCGTCCTTTGCGACGCTGGACAACCTCGCCAACATCCTGACCCAGATTTCGGTGACCGGCATCATCGCGGTCGGCCTGACCTTCGTGATCCTGTGCGGCGAGATCGACCTGTCGGTTGCGGCAGTCGCCAATGCCACCGGCATCGTGGTGGCCTACTTCACGGCCCAGCCCGATTACGTCAACATCCCGAATGTATCCCTGCCGGGTCTCGCAGCCGTGTTGCTCGGTCTCGCCGCCTGCGCGGTGCTCGGTCTTGTCAATGCGCTGGGCCTGACCCTCGTCGGGATCCCGTCCTTCATCATGACGCTCGCGATGATGCAGATCGCGGCCGGCGTGTCGGCCCTGCTTGTGCGAGGCCAGATCGCCTATGCGATGCCGGACATCGTCACCAGGCTCGGCAGCACCGCGGTCGGCGGGGTGCCCTGGATCGTGCTGCTGCTCGGCGCCTTTCTGCTCGTCGCCCATGTCGTGCTCGGCTACACGCGCTTCGGCCGTTACGTCTACATGGTGGGCGGCAATCGCGAAGCGGCCGAGTTCTCGGGTGTGAGCGTCCGCAGGGTGCTGAACTCCGTCCTTATCATCTCGGCCGTCTGCTCCGGCGTCGCCGGCATGGTGGGAGTCGCCCATTTCGGCTCGGCCCAGCAGAACGAATTCGACACCTACCTGCTCGACTCCATCGCGGCCGTCGTGGTGGGCGGGACGAGCCTGTTCGGTGGGCGCGGCGGCATCGGCAACACGATCGTGGGCCTGTGCGTCCTCGGCGTCCTCAATAACGGGCTCGATCACGTCCAGATCGATTCGTTCCTCAAGATCCTGATCCGCGGCCTGATCCTGCTCACCGCCCTCGTGATCAACGTCTACGCCCAGCGGCTGCGCGAGGGAGGCCCGCGGGAATCGCTTTAGGGTCCGCAACCTGGGTCATCGCCGCATGAGGGACGCCGTCGGCCGACCGTTTGATCCGGGCGCGCAAGCCTCCTTGTCGCTGATCGAGACCGGGAAGCGGGATGGCACGATCGCACCCTGCGTCGGATCGCGGCCGCGCTCCTACGTGTCGCTCGACCAACTCGCTGGAGGAGGTTCCCACGGAACTCCGACTTGAGCGGTGCCCCTTGACCTCCGCTCGCCCGGCTGCTGTGCAGGGCCATGACACATTCCATCCGTCCCGCCACGCCGGACGATGCGGCGCTGATCCATGCGCTCATCCGCGAACTTGCCGATTACGAGCGCTTGGCCCACGCGGTGCGCTCGACGCCGGAGATGATCGGCGAGGCGCTGTTCGGGCCGGCGCCTCGGGTCTTCTGCGACATCGCGGAAGCCGCCGAGGGTCCGGCCGGGCTGGCCCTCTGGTTCTACGATTTCTCGACCTTCGAGGGGCGGCACGGCATCTACCTCGAAGACCTCTACGTGCGACCGGCCGCGCGCGGCCAGGGACTCGGCAAGGCCCTGCTGCAGCGGCTCGCGCGGCGCTGCCGCGACGAGGGCCTCACCCGCCTGCAATGGAGCGTGCTCGACTGGAACGCGCCCGCGATCGCCTTCTATCGCGCGCTCGGCGCCGAGATGCTCGGCGAATGGACAGGATGCCGGGTGAGCGGCGCGGCGCTGGTGCAGCTGGCGGCCCTCCAAGGCGCCCCGCCGTGACCCGCCCCATCACGCTGATCGCGGCCGTGGCCCGCAACGGCGCCATCGGCATCCGCAACGCCCTGCCGTGGCGCCTTCCGAGCGATCTCAAACACTTCAAGGCCCTGACGATGGGCAAGCCGCTGGTCATGGGACGCAAGACTTATCAGTCGCTGGGCAGGCCCCTGCCGGGGCGCCATCTCGTGGTGGTGACCCGTGATCCCGGTTTCGCGCTGCCCGACGGTGTCGGGCGGGCCGCGACGGTGGACGAGGCCTTCGCGCGTGCCGAGGTGCTTGCCGCGCTGCACGGGGCCGGGGAGGTCATGGTCGGGGGTGGGGCCGAGGTCTACCGCGCTGCGTTGGACCGAGCCGACCGCCTCTACCTGACCGAGGTCGACCTCGCACCCGAGGCCGACAGCCTGTTCCCGGCAATCGACCCCGCGGCTTGGTGCGTGCTGTCACGCGCTCCGCAGACGCGGGGGCCGGGCGACGATGCGGCCTTCAGCTATGTGGACTACCGTCGGCGCTGAACGCCGGGTGCAATTTGGTGCCCGCCAGGCGCACCCCGCGGCCTCCAGTAGCATATGATTGCTGCGGCGCTCGCGCTCGCCTATATCGCATCCACGGCGGTCCGCCGTTGGTGAGGAACCGGATGTCCTGGAGTAATCAAGGCGGAGGCGGCCCCTGGAAGCCCGGCAATCCCGGCCCGTGGGGGCAGGGGCCTGGATCCGGAAGCAGTGGACCGACGCCGCCCGATCTCGAGGAATTCATCCGCCGCAGCCAGACGCGACTGAGGGGCCTCCTGCCGAACGGCGGCCTCGGTGGTCTCGCGATCCTGGGCGGCGTGCTGGTCGTCGTCCTGATCTGGCTGGCGAGCGGCTTCTACACGGTGTCGCCCAACGAGGTCGGCATCAACCTCATGTTCGGGCGTTACACCGGCAAGACCTCGGCGGGCCTGAACTACAATTTGCCCTACCCGATCGGCGACGTCGTCAAGCTCGCCGTGACGGACCGCAACGCCATCGACATCGGCTCGGTCTCGACTTCCGACCCGCGCCGCCCCGGCCTGCAGACCAGCCAGGAGGTGCCGGCCGAGAGCCTGATGCTGACCGGCGACGACAATATCGCGGACGTGAAGTTCCGCGTGATCTGGCAGATCGACCCCGAACACCCCGAATTCTACGCCTTCAATCTGCGCCGTCCGGACGAGACCGTGAAGGCCGTGTCCGAAAGCGCCATGCGCGAGGTGATCGGCCAGTCGCAGATCCAGAACATCCTGACCTCCGGCCGCAAGACCATCGAGCCGGCCGTGCAGGAGCTGATCCAGAGGGTGCTCAATGACTATCGCGCCGGCATCCTGGTGCTGCAGGTTCAGCTGCTATCGGTCGACCCGCCTCAGCAGGTGATCGCGGCCTTTCGTGACGTCACGGCGGCCCAGCAGGACCAGCAGCGGTTGAGCAACGAGGCCCAGGGCTACGCCAACAAGGTCGTGCCCGAAGCGCGGGGCGCCGCCGTCGCTATCGTGCAGGAGGCCGAGGGCTATAAGACCCAGACCGTGCAGGAGGCGGCCGGTCAGGCCTCGCGCTTCGACCAGATCTACGCCCAGTACAAGAACGCGCCCGACATCACGCGCGAGCGCATCTACCTCGAGACCATGGAGTCCGTCCTGGCCGGCGCCGACAAGACGATCCTCGACGCCCGTGGCGGCAATGGCGTGCTGCCGGTGCTGCCGCTCGGCGCCGACAAGGTGCTGCCGGCTTTGGGAGCCAAGCCATGAGGTTCGGCGGCTATGTGGCGGTCGGGATCGTGGTCCTGGCCCTGATCGTGCTCAGCGGCGCGGTCTTCACGGTGGACCAGACCGAGCAGGCGCTGGTGCTCTATTTCGGCCAGCCCGTCAGGGTGATCGATCGACCCGGCCTGCACGTCAAGGTCCCGTTCTTCGAGAGTGTCGTCGACCTCGACAACCGCATCCTCGACCTCGAATCCGCCCAGCAGGAGGTGCTGGCTTCGGACAACCAGCGCATCCTGGTCGACGCTTTCGTGCGCTACCACATCGCCGACCCGCTGAAGTTCTACCAGACGGTCGGCTCCGTGGCGCGCGCCAACAACCAGCTTGGGTCCATCCTCAACTCGGCCCTGCGCCGGGTGCTGGGGGAGGCCTCGCTGCCCCAGATCGTGCGCGACCAGCGGGCCGCGCTGATGGTCAAGATCCGCGACCTCGTGAACAATGAGGGCGGGCGTCTCGGCGTCACGGTCAACGACGTCAGGATCCGCCGCGCCGACCTGCCGGCCGAACTCAGCGAGAAGATCTATGGCCGCATGCAGAGCGAGCGAGCGCGTCAGGCGGCGGAGTACCGCGCGCAGGGCTCCGAAGAGTACCAGACCATCAAGGCCAAGGCCGACCGCGACGTGGTGGTGCTGCGGGCCGATGCGCAGCGGCAGGCCGATACGCTGCGGGGCGCCGGCGACGCGGACCGCAACAGGATCTTTGCCGAGGCTTATGGCCGCGACCCGAAGTTCTTCAGTTTTTACCGCACCATGCAGGCCTATACGTCGAGCCTAAGGCCTGACAGGACGCGGCTGGTGCTGACGCCGGATTCCGACTTCTTCCGGTTCTTCAACAATCCCGATGGTCAGCCCGGCTCGGCGTTTCCGGCCGTGCCCGCACCCGCTGCTCAGTCCGCAGCCGTGCCCCCGCCCGTCCCAGGCGCTCCGGTGCCGCCAGCCGCGCCGCAGACGACCCCGTAACCGGCGGGCGGCTGTCCCGCCGAGCCGTCCCGGTTCATGGCGCCCTGCGCCTCGTCCGTGATGGCACTGGGCTGGTTCGATCGCGAGCCGCGCGCGTCGATCGGCCCGAGCCCGCGGCGCTCGTGCCGCGGCCAAACCGAATTGCCGCTATCCTGCGCTCATGTATGATGACCGGCTCGCGGCCGAACGTCGGTGTCCGACGCGCCACGCCCTTTTCCGCGGATAGCCACCATGCCCGTCGCTCCTTTCACGTCGATGCTGCGCCGCGGCGCTTCGACCGTCGCGGTGCGCGCGGCCCTCTCGGTCGTGGTCGCGACCGGCGTCATCGCGAGTCCGACCTTCGGTGCGTGGCCCGCATCTGCCAAAGGGCTCGACTCCCTGGCCGACCTCGCGGCGAGCGTCACCGATGCCGTGGTGAACATCTCGGCCTCGCAGGTGGTTCAGGAGAAGCAGGCGAGCGCCGCGCCGAAGTTGCCGCCTGGAACGCCGCTCGACGATCTTTTCGACGAGTTCTTCAAGCGCCAGTTGCAGCGCAAAGGAGGCGGCGAGGATGACGCGCCCCACGGCCGGCGCTCGAATTCGCTCGGCTCGGGCTTCATCGTGGACGCTGCCGGAATCGTCATCACCAACAATCACGTCATCGAGGGCGCCAACGACATCACGGTGATCCTCACCGACGGCACCAAGCTCAAGGCCGAGGTGGTGGGCAAGGACAGCAAGATCGACGTCGCGGTTCTCCAGGTGAAGCCCGACAAGCCGCTGAAGACCGTGCCGTTCGGCGACAGCGATCGCATGCGGGTCGGAGACCCGGTCATGGCGGTGGGCAATCCCTTCGGGCTCGGCGGCACCGTGACGGCCGGCATCGTGTCGGCGCGCAACCGCAACATCGAGAGCGGTCCCTACGACAATTACATCCAGACCGACGCGTCCATCAACAAGGGCAATTCCGGCGGTCCCCTGTTCGACATGCAGGGCGAGGTGATCGGCATCAACACGGCGATCCTGTCGCCGTCGGGCGGCTCGATCGGCATCGGCTTCGCCACGCCGTCCGACACCGTCGTGCCGATCATCGACCAGCTGCGCCAGTTCCACGAGGTCCGCCGCGGCTGGCTCGGGGTACGAATCCAGCCGGTGTCGGACGAGATCGCCGAAGCCATGGGGCTCGGGACGCCGCGTGGCGCCCTGGTGGCGGGGATCGACGAGAAGGGTCCGGCCGCGCCGGCCGGCCTCAAGCAGGGCGACGTGATCGTGGCGTTCGATGGCCACGATGTCCACGAATCGCGCGACCTGCCGAAGATCGTCGCCGCAACGCCGGTCGGCAAGGACGTGACGGTGGCGGTGGTGCGGGACGGCAAGCCGCAGAACCTCACGGTCAAGCTCGGCCGGCTCGAGGATGCGGTGCAGCAGGCCGCCCTCGAGAAGGGCAAAGGGGCGGACCTGCCGAAGCCCGCCGTGCAGCAGGCGCTCGGCATGAGCCTGTCCCAACTGAATGACGAGTTGCGCAAGCAATATGGCATCAAGGGCACGGTGAAGGGCGTCGCGGTCACGGCCGTTGACCCGACCTCGCCCGCGGCCGACAAGGTCAAGCCGGGCGATGTCGTGGTCGAGGTCAACCAGGTCGCGGTCGCCGACCCGGCCGACATCGCCCTGAAGATCAAGGCCGTGAAGGACCTCGGCAAGAAGACCGCGCTGCTCCTGGTGTCGAACGGCCAAGGTGAGGTCCGTTACGTCGCCGTTGCGGTGAACTGATCGGCTGGACGAACGCGGCCGGGCGCCTTGCGAAGCGGCATGGCCGAGCTTGGACCCGCCGGCGCTTACGGCCGAAAAGCGTCGGCGAGCCGCTCCCAGTCGCGGTCCGGTCCCGGGAGGCCGAAGCGCAGCCAGGCCGGGCGCCTCGGGAAGGGCCGGACCAGGATGCCGGCCCGCCCGAGCCGCCGGTACCAACATGGTGCCTCGGCACTGCGGGCCAGTCGGAACAGGGGTGTTCCGCCCAGGACCTCGAATCCGGCCCCGATGAGCAGGCGATCCAGCCGCGCCGCATCGACGCCCAGGCTATGGCGCTCGGCGGACGCCCAGGCTAAGTCGGACAAGGCCCGCGCCGCGATCGTGATGGCCGGGCCGGACACGGCCCAGGGACCGAGGGCGGCGCGGATCCGGGGCGCGAGGTCGTCGTCGGCGATCGCAAAGCCGAGCCTGAGTCCCGCGAGCCCGAAGAACTTGCCGACGGACCGGAGCACGACGGCGTTCGGTGGCGGTCGCCGGGAGACGAGGCTGAGGGCCGGGCAGCAAACGTCCATGAAGGCCTCGTCGACCACGAGGACCCCGCCCCGCGACGCGAGCCGGTGAGCCAGCGCCGCGAGGGCCTCCGGCGCCGTGAAGCGGCCATCCGGGTTGTTGGGATTGACCACCACTGCGACGTCGGCCCGGTCCATGTCGGCCAGCGTCTCGACGATCGACACGTCGGCCCCCGCCGCCTTCCAGGACCGCGGGTGCTCCTCATAGCCGAAACCGAGCACAGAGACGTGGCGGGCGTTCAGCAGGCGCGGCAGGACTTGGATGGCGGCCTGGGTGCCGGGCACTGCGACGGCCTGGTGGCTCGGCGGCGCGCCATAGGCCGCCGCGGCGGCCCGCTCGAGTGCCGCCAGCGCGGCCGCATCGGGCAGGCGCCGCCAGACCTCGTCCGGGATGGTTCCGACCGGATAACTGCGCGGGTTGATGCCGGTCGAGAGGTCGATCCAGGGCATCGGCGCGCCCGGAAACCTGGAGCGGGCGGCCGCGAGGTCGCCGCCGTGGAGGATGTCCGGCGCCCTCCCGTCGCGTTCGGATAGGTTCACCGGCGCGAGGCCGCCGATCGCCGACCGCGGGGCTGCACTTGTTGTCGTCGTCGAGGCGTCATCGATGACACTCTACAACGTCCGGCGGCCTCGCCCAGTCCTTTCCGGACTACGTCTGCCGGAAGCTTGCCCGGCAGGCGGCAGTACAGGCCTCTCGCTCCAGCTACGGCCGCCTGTGCGCCGAGCCCGATGACCAAGCTCGCCGGGAAGGAGAGCGCCGGGCGGGGCGGGCCGACCCTGGCCCCGGCTCTGTCCGGGGACCGCGGCGGAACTGACCACTGCCGCGGCTCCGGGTTCACGCCGAGGCGCCATCCTCCGATGCGTCCCGCTTGCCGCGGATCAGGGAGCGGCAGCGTTCGTCCGCCATTTTCAAGCGTTGCCGCGACAACCGGCACTGCTTCCTGTATTCCTCGCGTCCCAGGATGGAACGCCGTTCCTGCGGCAAGGTCTTCCACCAGTGATCATTCCGGGACGCGGCGGACAGTTCCTGTTGCGTTTTCGTCCAGTCTTCCTGCCATGGCATGGTATCGGCTCCCGACCTCGTGATTGACAGGGTCCGGTCCGCAAAGGGGATGCCACGGGCGGGCTCCACCTGTAGGGCTGAGCCTGCTTGGGTCAGCCGGGGCGCATCGGTCGATGCGGCGGAGTCCATGTTCGAGCCAAGACACCGTTAAGCTTTGGACCCTAGGGTGGGTCCGAGCGACGTCTCAGGTCGGCCTCGGAGCCCGCGGTCTCGACCATGGAAAGGATGACACATGCGGCGCGACCATGCCGTCGACCGGCCGCCTCCGGTCGCGCAGCGTCGTCCGGGGCCATCGTCCGCGGAAAGCTGCCGCGTGGTGGTCCGGTGAATGCCGACCTGCGACGTGCCGGGCCGGCCGGCGCGCCCGCGCCCCGCAACACGATCAGCGTGGCCCTCCTGGCCGGAGTCGCGTTCATGCCGATCGTCGTGGCGGTCGGCTTCATGACGGACCGCCCGAACGGGGCTTCCGTCCCCGGCGACATCTCTGTGGCGGCCCTGCGCGGTGCGCTCGACGGGATCCCGGGGGAACGGCATCCGCCCGCCCGGGCCGGCTTCTGATCGGGGCGGCAAGCGACGGCCTTCGCCTTGTCTTGGCCCGCAACGGAACCTGATCCCTCGGCGTTCCGGTGGTGAGGCGCGGAACGGAACCGGGGGTGGACCATGGCTCGCATCGGATTGGCATCGGTACTGACGGCTGCGTCGCTGGCCCTCGGCATTGCGATTGGGATCCCGACGTCCGCCGCGGCGCAGACCCCCGGCGGTCAGACCGGCGGCACCGGTGGCGGAGCCGGGAGTGCGAGTTCCAACGGGGGACTCGGCGATGCCGGGGGCACGGGACAACTCGGTGTCAGGACCCTGGGGAACGGCAAGGCCGCCCCCGGCGGCACGCCGGCCGCGGGATCCAGCGTGGGCAACGTCAGCCGGAGTCCGGTCAGCGGGGCCGGTGCCAACGGCAACGGTGGCGTCATGAGCGGGACGAGCGGCACCTCGCCGCCGGCCGGAACCGCACCTGCGGCCGGAACCGCACCTGCAGCCGGAACCGCACCTGCGGCCGGAACCGCACCTGCGGCCGGGACCACACCGTAACGGTCGGCTCGCGAGGCAGCGGTGCCGGCGCTGGTAGCCCATCCGGCACCGGCCGGGGCGCTACCGGTCCGGCCCGGCAGGGGATCGGCGGTCGGGGCGGCAAGGACGGTCGGGGCGGCAAGGGTGCCGGCCTCGGCAGCGGTTCGGCGTGACCACGAGATCGGGTCGGGGGCGGATCAATAAACGGTGGCCCGAAGGCGGCGCTCCGCCGCCCCGGCCTCGTCAGAAATGCTCGTCCTGCGGCGTCTTCGCTTTCAGCTCGTGCTTCATGATCAGGGGCACCTGGGAGAGCGCAAAGAGTACCGTGAGCGGCATCGTCCCGAACACCTTGAAACCCGCCCAGAACACTTCGCTCTGCGTGCGCCATACGATTTCGTTGAGGGCCGCCAGCACGAAGAAGAACAGGCCCCAGCGGAATGTCAGCTTGCGCCAGCCGTCCTCGTCGAGATGCAGGGCGGAATCGAGAACGATAGGCAGCAGCGGCTTGTCGAGCACGAGGCCGCCAAGCAGCGCGGCGCCGAAGATGCAGTTGATGACCGTCGGTTTCACCTTGATGAACACCGGATTGTCGAAATAGAGCGTCAAAGCGCCGAACACCAGCACCGCGACCGCCGTCACGACCGGCATGATGGGCAGCCGGCGGGTCAGGGCATAGGAGACCACCAGCGTCACGACGACGCCCACCATCAGCACGCCGGTGGCGGTCTGCAGCCCATAGCGATAGGACGCCACGAAGAAGCAGGCCAGCGGGCCGAGTTCCAGCACGAGCTTCAACGTCGGATCGATGGTCTTGGTGCGGGGTGTCGTGGTCGAGTTCTTGGTGGTCGGTCTGTCGTCGATGGTCGTCATGAACTGCCTGCAGAAACGGCGGCCGCCCCGCACAGGAGGCCGAGACGCCCTGTGGCCGGGCGCGTCGCCCCAATACCCTCAATCGGCCGTCCCTTAAAGCGTCGAAGCGGGTGTTTTCATGACGCCTCGGCCCGACGTTCGTCGAGGCCCGCGATGGCGCGGGCGAAATCGGCGGCTTCGAACGGCTCCAGATCGTCGATCCCCTCGCCGACCCCGATGAAGTGGACCGGCAGCGCGAACCGCTCGGCCACCGCCACCAGGATGCCGCCCCGCGCCGTGCCGTCGAGCTTGGTCATCACGAGGCCTGTGACGCCCGCCACCTTGGAGAAGATCTCGACCTGGTTCAGCGCGTTCTGTCCCACCGTGGCATCGAGGACGAGCAGGACCGCGTGGGGCGCCCCGGATTCCGCCTTGCGGACCACGCGGGTCACCTTGGCGAGTTCGTCCATCAGTTCGGCCCGGTTCTGCAGCCGGCCGGCCGTGTCGATCAGGACCACGTCGGAGCCGTTGGCGCGGGCCTCCGCGATGGCGTCGAAGGCGAGGCCCGCGGCGTCGGCGCCCTGTGCCCGCGACACGACCGGCGACCCCGTGCGCTCGCCCCAGATGCGCAATTGCTCGATGGCGGCGGCCCGGAACGTATCGCCGGCACCGAGCGTGACCTTTCGGCCCTCGGCCGCGAGCTTCGCCGCGAGCTTGCCGATCGTGGTGGTCTTGCCCGACCCATTGACGCCGATGACGAGGATCACGAAGGGCTTCTGCGCGGCATCCACGAGGAGCGGCTTGGCTACCTTGGCCAGCACGCTCTCGACCTCGCGGGCCAGGATGGCCTGGACCTCTCCGGCATCGACCTCCTTGTCGTAGCGCCCGCTGCCGACTGCCGCCGTGATCCTGGTCGCCATGGCGACCCCGAGATCGGCCTTGATCAGCACATCCTCGAGGTCTTCGAGCGTCGCCGCGTCGAGCTTGCGCTTGACGAAGACGTCGACGATGCCCTGTTTGAGGGAGGACGAGGAGCGCGTTAATCCTTGCGTGAGCCGCGACCACCAGCGGCGCGGCGCGGCTTCGGCCGGATCGGCCGCCGCGTGGTCGTCGCTCGCCGGGACGGGGGCCGGTCGGGTCTCGGCTTCGGGCTCGACCAACCGAGCGGGCGAGGCCTCTTCCGGTGGAACCTCGGCCGCCGCAGCAGGAACCTTGGCCGGCTCGTCTGCTGCCGGAGTCGGGTCCCTCTCAGGCTCGGGCGGCGCCGGGATGGGCTCGGGCTCCGGGATGCCGCCGAACAGCCGCTTGAGGAAGCCCGGTATCCTGCCCGCCCCGCCGCTATCGTCCTCGCCGGCCATCACCTCGACCTTTCACCCGTCCGACCGGGTTGCTGGAGTCCTGCTCTCTCCGATAGACCCGAACCCGTGCCACCGATAGACCTCTCCCCCCGCCTTCTCTATCGCGACGCCTTGATGCTGGTGCTGGACAAGCCCGCGGGGCTGGCCGTGCATCCCGGCCCGAAGGGCGGCGACAGCCTCGACGCCCATTTCGACAGTCTCAGGTTCGGGCTGCCGCGCGTGCCTGCCCTCGCGCACCGGCTCGATCGCGACACCTCCGGGTGCCTGGTCCTCGGCCGTCACCGCAAGGCGCTGCAGAAGCTCGGAAGCCTGTTCAAGGCGGGCCGGATCGATAAGACCTACTGGGCCGTGGTGGACGGGTCGCCCGAGGCCGAGTCGGGCACCATCGACCTCGCGCTCGGGCGACGCGACGCCGACCGCGGCTGGTGGATGCGGGTCGACCCCGCGGGCCAGGCCGCCACCACCGAGTGGCGGGTGCTGGGGCGGAGCCACGGCCGCACCTGGCTCGAACTGCGGCCGCTCACGGGCCGCACCCATCAGATCCGGGTCCATTGTGCGGCCCTGGGCTGGCCGCTCGTCGGCGATGCGGTCTATGGCGCGCGGGAAGCGGCCCGCGACGTGCTGCACCTGTTGGCGCGTCGCGTCGCCGTCCCGCTCTATCCGGGCCGCCCGCCCGTCGAGGCCGAGGCGCCCGTGCCGCCCCACATGGCTGCGACTCTGTTGAGCCTGGGATTCAGCGCGGGCCCATGCCCTCCGCTGAGCGTCGAGCCCGGGACGGCCTGATAGCGCGCAGGATGACCCCCTGGAGCCACGACCATCGCGCTTCGATCCGTCCCATCTCCCATGTCGCCCTGTGCCGAGGCGACCGGCGTTCTCGGTCGCCCGGAGGCGAGAGGTGGGCCACGGCCGTCACGCTCTGTTGCAGCGTCCGTCGGCCTGTTTGAAGGTCGGCGGATCGCACGGCGACGCGTCGAAGGCACAAAGCGGCACGCAACCCCGCAGGCGCGCCGGATCTGGAGCATCGGCACCCGCGGGGTCCGGGCGGCTTCGGTCGGGGGGTGCTGCCCGGTAGGGCGAGCCGGCCCAGGAAGGACCGGCTGCGCCGATCGACAGGGCAACGGCGAGAGCCAGGCGGGCATTGCGCATCATCCGTCTCCTCACACGGGAGACGCCGCCGATGGCCGCCGCGTTCCTCCGGTCCGCCGTCAGGAGCCGCGTTCCGGCCCGAAAAGGCGATGGATCTGTGCCATGGTGTCCCGGTCTGCCGCGGACCGGGAGCTTGCCGCGGCGTCCGGCGGCCGATAAAGACGTCTCGGCCGGGGAAGACGTCATGCGGATCGACGAATCAGCGCATCATCGCCGGGCCGCCAGCGCGTGAGCGCCGGCATCCTGGAGGGGGGTGCCGCGGCGCTGGCCCGGGCCATCCGGGCGCGCGAGCTGTCCTGCGCGGACGTGATGGACGCGACCCTCGATCGCATCGACAGGCTCAACCCGCGCCATAACGCCATCGTGGCGTTGCGCGAACGCTCGGCCCTCATGGCGGAGGCCAAAGCCGCCGAGGCGGCCCTGACGGACGGCGCCGCTGTGGGGCCGCTCCACGGCCTGCCGCTTGCGGTGAAAGACGTCGTCCCGGTCGCGGGAGTGAGGACCACCTGGGGATCGCCCATCTTCCGGGACTTCGTTCCCGCCGAGGACGCGATCGCGGTCGAGCGCATGCGGCGTGCCGGCGGCATCGTGATCGGCAAGACCAACGTACCCGAATTCGGCCTCGGCTCGCACACCTACAACCCGATCTACGGCGCGACCGGCAACGCCTATGACCCGTCGCGCACGGCCGGGGGCAGCAGCGGGGGCGCCGCCGTCGCGGTGGCGCTGCGCCTGGTTCCGGTGGCCGATGGCAGCGATTTCGGCGGCTCCCTGCGCAACCCGCCCGGCTGGAACAACGTATTCGGCTTCCGGCCCGGCTTCGGCCTCATCCCCACGGCCGACCTCGACGTGTGGACGCCGAGCCTGACCGTGGTGGGACCCGTGGCCCGGTCGGTCGAGGATATGGCGTTGCTGTTCGACGTGCTGGCGGTGCGGGATGATCGCGCGCCGCTGTCGTCGGGGAGTTCATCCATGTCGGAGGCGGCGCTCGACACGGATGTCCGGGGCCGTCGCATCGCCTGGCTGGGCGATTTCGACGGCAGCATCCCGTTCGAGCCCGGCGTGCTGCCGCTCTGCCGACGGGCGCTCTCGGTCTTCGAGGAACTCGGCTGCATCGTGGAAGAGGCCGTGCCCGACTTCCCCTTCGAGCGGATCTGGGCCTGCTGGAAGGCCGTGCGTGCCTGGCAGTCGGGCGCGACGCTCGTCGACCACGCCCGCAATCCCGCGACCCGGGGCCTGTTGAAGCCCGAGGCCTTGTTCGAGGCGGAGAGCTTCGAGGGGCTGACGGTCGAGGACCTCCGCCAGGCGCAGCGGACCCGGACGGAATGGTACGGCGCGGTGCGCCGCTTCTTCGCGCGCTACGACGCCTTCGCGCTGCCGACCGCGCAGTTGTTCCCCTTTCCGGTCGGGCTCGATTGGCCGAAGAGCATCGCGGGCCAGGCCATGGGGGCCTACTACGACTGGATGAAAGTCGCGGTGCCGGTGAGCCTCTCGGGGTGCCCGGCCATCGCGGCGCCGGCCGGCTTCGGCGAGGGAGGCTTGCCCATGGGCATCCAGATCGTCACACCCATCGGCCGCGAGATCGCGGGCCTGCAACTCGCCCAGGCCTACGATCGCGCGACCCAGTGGCCGGACCGCCGGCCGCCTCCGGAGTAGCTGACGCGGTTCTCCTTCCCCGGAAGGGGAAGGTGGATCGGCCGATCCTCGGCAACCCCATCCGTCGCCGCTCCGCGTCGACACCTTCCCCTCACAGGGAAGGAGGGAGCCCGTGTTCAGCCCGGATACATAGATGACGGACTGGACCGAGGTGATGGGTGACGGTTCTCTATCGGCTGGGAGGACCGGCCGCGACCCGGATCAGATCCTCTTCAGCGACAGCGTCTTGCCCTTCTTGGGATCGTTCATCCAGGAGCCGTCCTCCTGGGTGATCAGCTCGGTCGTGTGCCCCTTGCGGGCCGTCAGCACGAGTTGGCCATGTGCCATCTGCCATCCGACGGGATCGAAGATGACGATGCCCTGGTCGCGGCAGGCGGGCGCCAGGCGGGCCTTGAAGGTGGAGCCCGGACCATGCGCCTTGTCGTCCAGCGTCACCATGCATCCGGTGTCCCGCGTCTTCTCGCGCAGGACCGCATAACGTCCCGCGACCTCGGCCGGCTTCTGGGTGCTGACGGCCGTCGCGGCCGGCTTCTTGGCCGAGGCAGGTTTGGCGTCGGTCTGGGCCTGAGCCGGCTCGGCGTGACCCGGCGCCATCGCGACCGCCTTGACGAGCGCGGCATGGCTCGCGGTGCTGGCCGGCTTCAGGGCGAGGGTGTCGCCCTGCGGGCTCGTCGTGCGGAAGCCCTCGCCATCGGCCTCGAAGGCGAGCAGCGGCTCGCCACCGGCGTCCTCGAACTGCAGATGGCCGTCGCCCACCTCGGACCAGAGTGCCACGCCCTTCAGGGTCGGGAAGGCGAGACGGCAGCCCGGCGGCATCGCTACCGCGGCACCCTTGCCGTTGAGGTCGCCGCGCAAGGTGAGACGGCACTGCTTCCCGCCGCCATCGCGCACGAGGTCCCATGCGCTCGCCGGTACGGCGCCGATTGCATGGGACGTGGAGCCTGCCAGCAACAGCGCCAGGGCGGCGGCGCGCGGCGCCTGGCGGGAGAGGTCGCGGCCGCGACGGGTCGGAACCATGATGTCGTACCTCGATTGGCGTTCAGCGCGGGTCGGACCGGGACTTGTAGCCGTCGTGCCACGGCGTCTCGGCGACGGGCGTCAATGGCGGCCTCCCGGCCGCCCAGGACAGGATGTTGTCTACCACAAGCTGCCCCATGGCGTCGCGCGTGTGGTGCGACGCGGAGCCGACATGGGGCAGCAGCACCACATGGTCGAGGTCGAGCAGCGCCTGCGGCACCTTCGGCTCCTCGGCGAAGACGTCGAGACCCGCGCCCAGGACGGTCTTGTTCTGCAGGGCCGCGATGAGGGCCACCTCATCCACCACGGTGCCACGCGCCACATTGATCAGGATCCCGCTCGGCCCGAGCGCCTTCAGGACGGCTTCCCCCACGAGGTTGCGGGTTTCGGGGCCGCCCGGGGTGATCACCACCAGGATATCGCAGGCCGCCGCCAGGCCGACCAGCGTCGGATAATAGAGGTAGGGCACGCCCGGCTGGGGGTTGCGGCCATGGTAGATGACCGCAAGGCCGAAGGCCTCGGCCCGCTTGGCGACCGCCTTGCCGATGCGCCCGAGCCCGACGATCCCCACCGTGCGGCCGCGCAGCGTGTGGCTCAGCGGGAACGCGCCGTCGATCCACTTGCCGGCCCGCAGGTGCCGCTCGGCGGCCGGCAGTTGCCGCACGGTGGCCAGCACGAGCGCGATGGCGGTATCGGCCACCTCCTCATCGAGCACGCCCGGCGTGTTGGTGACGACGATCCCGTGGCGCCCGGCCCAGGCCGCATCGATGGAATCGTAGCCGACCCCGAAATTCGACACGATCTGCAGGTTCGGGAACTGCGCCAGGAAGGCGCCGTCCGCCACCACATGGCCGCCGACCGCGATCGCGCCGACCTGGGGCGCCACGCGGGCCAAGGTCGCATCGCGGTCGGCGGCTTCCCAGAGCTTGACGAGGTCGGTGCCTCGATCGAGCCCCTCGACGACGAGCGGCGCCATGCGGTTCGGCATGAGGACGAGGGGACGGGTCAAGCCGCTGCTCCGAATGTCGTGAAATTGGCGCGGCATCGCCGCGGGCCACCATCATGCGACATGCGCGCCGCACCGGCAACCAGCCGCTGCGTCCGGCCCAGGGCAGGTGCCGGCCCGCGCGGGTTGCCGGTGCGGCATCGTCTTTGCCGTCTCCCCCTTGGCTGGCCGGGAACGGGCGTGCTCTAAGCCGACGTCCCGCCTCGACCGACGGTGGTCGCGACGGGCCGATCGGGAGTAGAGCGGGGAGCCGATCGAGCTGGATCGGCGCTTGCCGGACCGCTGCCCGCAACTCTGAGGACGAGGATCGATTGAGGAAGCTAATTCACCTGCTCATGCTCGTGCTGGGTCTGTCTCTCTGTTGCGGCGACGCCGACGCGCGCGTGCTTCGTCACAGGGGACACGTCCACCGGCACCACCATGTTGGCGGCCACCATGTCCGGCATCATCACCGGCGTCGACCTCATGGCCGACACCATCGTTTCAGGTTCAGGCCTCGGCGAGGAGGTCACTATCACCATCGCCACCGTGCTCACCGTCGGGGCCGGTACGTGCCGCGGTTCGCTCGCCATCTTGGTTTTTACCGGCACGCTCGCCGGTTCGCCGGAGGGGGCGGCGGATTGGCGTCCTGGTACAACGCCCGGCATGTGCGCGGCAGCAGTCTCACCGCTGCTCATCGCTTCTATCCGATGGGCACCCGGGTTCGCGTCACCAATCGGGCGACGGGTCGATCGGTGGTCGTGCGGATCACCGATCGAGGACCGTTCGTGCGCGGCAGAATCATCGACCTGTCGCGCTCGGCGGCGCGGGCCGTGGGCATCTCCGGCGTCGGCCCGGTGGCTCTCCGTCGCCTTTGATCGGCTCCGTCTCGGGCGGGACGGCAGCCAGCATCACGCGTGTCCGGATGCCCTTTTCCTTGTGGTGCTTCCTCAGCCGGAGGCGCGCCTGTTGCGCTTTACGCGTCCAGGATCGCGACCGCCCGGGTCCAGCCGGCCGAAGCGCGCTCGATCTTCACGGGAAAGCAGCTCACCATGAACCCGGTCGGGGGCAGTTCCTCGAGGTTGTGCAGCTTCTCGATGTGGCAGTAGCCGATGTGCCGCCCCGCCTTGTGGCCTTCCCAGATCAGCGACGCGTCCCGGGTCTCGGCAAACTTCCTCGCCGTATGGACGAAGGGCGCGTCCCAGCTCCAGCCGTCCGTTCCCGTGACGCGGACGCCTTGGCCCAGCAGGTACATGGTGGCTTCGTAGCCCATGCCGCAACCGCTTGCCACATAGTCCGGTGCGCCGAATCGGGTGCCGGCCGCCGTGTTGACCACCACGATCTCCAGCGGGCTCAGCCGGTGTCCAATGCGGCCGAGTTCGGCCTCGACGTCGGCCGCGGTGGCCACGTAGCCGGCGGGAAAGCGGCGGAAGTCGAGCTTGACACCGGGCTGGTAGCACCAGTCGAGCGGCACCTCGTCGATCGTCATGGCGCGCTCGCCGCGGTTCATGGTCGGGTGGAAATGCCAGGGCGCGTCGAGGTGGGTCCCGTTGTGGGTCGAGATCGTGACCTGCTCGACCGCCCACCCCTCGCCGTCGGGCAGGTCCCCGGCCCTGAGGCCGGGGAAATAGGCCAGCATGCCGGGCAGCGACTGCTGGTGGTCGATATAGGTGATCGAGGGCTTCTGGGCCGGCGGGTCGGCCGGGATGTCGTTCGCGAGCGGGACCGAAAGGTCGATGATCCTGCGTGCCATGCTTGTCTTCCCTTTGCCGATGTCACCCCTGCCGCTCGACCGTGTTGTCGAGGACGCCGATGCGCTCGACCTCGAGTTCGATCCGGTCGCCGTGCTGAAGGTAGCGGCCATGTTCGAGGCCGCAGCCGTTGCCGACCGTGCCCGAGCCGATGAACTCGCCCGCGAACATCGTCTCGTCTTGCGACATGTAGGCGATCATTTCCTCGAAGCTGAACAGCATGCCGCTGGTGCGGCCGTTGGACCAGATCTCGCCGTTGACCCTCGCTTCCATGGCGAGGTCGTAGGGATCGCCGATCTCGTCCGGGGTGACGATCCAGGGCCCGATGACGTTGGCGCCGTCGAAGCTCTTGCCCTTGGCCGGGCCCAGCCGGCCGGCCATTTCCTTCATCTGCTGGTCGCGCGCCGAGAAGTCGTTGAAGATCGTGAAGCCGAAGATGTGCTGGCGCGCCGCGGACGCCGCGATGCCGGCGCCGGTCCGGCCCAGGAACACGCCGAATTCGAGTTCGTAATCCATGACCTCGCTGTAACGCGGCCACCGCACGGTGGCGCCCGGCCCACGCACGATCATGCGGTTGGTGATGTAGTAGATGGGCATCTGACGGTAGACGTCGGCCAGGGGCTCGAGCGGTTCCGCGTCGATCCTGGCGATCGCCTCCGCATCGCCTCGCGCCGCGAGCTTGCGGGCTCCGCGCGGCCCCTGGCGGATGTGGGTGGGAAAGCTCATGCCGTCCCGCATCTGACGCGGCCGCGGGACCGGCGCCAGCAACGTGACCGAGGCCAGCGACGCCGACAGGTCCTCCTCCCGACCCAACCGGTCGAAGAGGCGATGCGCCGATTCCAGGCCCGTCGCGCCCGCGTCCATGAGGTCCAGCATGGAAGCGAAGCCCGCCCCGGCGGCGCCGGCGCGCTCGGCCGCCGCGGCGAGGTCGAAGACCCGGCTGTTCCCGTCGTGGACGATGCCGACGCGACGCTGGCCGCCTTCGGCCTGATAGGTTGCGAGCTTGGTCACCATCCCTCCCTTGCAAAAATATATAATTTGCGATCTTATGTCTATTAACGAGCGGCGGCAAGAGACGAAGTCGCAGGGGGGTATCATGATGGGACGAGCATCGGTCTGCATCGGGCTCATGGCTCTGGTGGGAGGCAGCCTCGGCCCCCCGGTTGCCAAGGCGGGGACGGCGATCCAGATCGGCTGCACCGCCACCACGGATTGCGCTTCGGCCGCCGTCGGGGTGGAGGATGGCATCTTCGCCAGGCACGGCCTCGATGCGACGCTGACGTTGATCGGCCTCAACTCGAATATTCCAGCCGCGCTGATGTCGGGATCGCTCCAGATCGGCGGCCCGACCCCGTCGGTGTTCCTCCAGGCCGTCGACGGCGGACTGGATCTGGTGGCCATCGCGGGTGCGTCCTCCACCGCCGCCGCGACCTCGGACAGTGCGGCGGCTGTCGCCCGGGCCGGCGAGACGATTACAACCGCGAAGGACTTCGTCGGCAAGAAGGTCGGCGTGCCGGGCATCGGCGCCTTCCTCGACGTGCTGTTCCGTCGCTGGCTCATCGATCAGGGGGTCGCTCCCAAGGACGTGTCCTTCGTGGAAGTCACGTTCCCGACCATGAACGACGTGTTGAAATCGGGCGCCGTGGACGCGGTCGTCACGGCCGAACCCGTGCTGTCGCGCATCGTAAAGGCCGGCACCGGCACCGTCGCGGCCGAGATTCTGGCCGAGATCCCGCCCGGCGAGCCGCAGATCCTCTATGCGGCGACCCGGACCTGGGCCGAAGCGAACCCGTCGGTCGTCGCGGCTTATCGGGCCGCGATCGCCGAGGCGGCCGCCGTGGTGAACCATGATCCCGAAAAGGCGCGCGGCGCGATCTCGCGCTTCACCAAAATGCCGCTCGACACCCTGAAGGTCATGAAGCTGTCGGTCTCGGACCCGTCCATGACGGTCCCTCAGCTCGAATGGTGGGCCGAGGTGATGAAGAAGCAGGACATGCTGCAGGGCACGCCGGACGTGAAAGCCTTGCTGCTCCCGTGATGCCGAGCGCAGGCCCGGATCATCCCAACGCGGCGTCGCGCCCGGACGGGGAAGCGACGCTCAGCGAACGCGCTGCCGCGCTCATCGAGCGCGACGTCCTGTCGGGTGATCTGGAGCCGGGGACTCGGCTGGCGATCCACGCGCTGTCCCGACATTACGCCCTCGGAACCACGCCCTTGCGCGAGGGGCTGTCCCGCCTCGTGACGCGCGGCCTCATCACCGCCATAGGCCAGCGCGGTTTCCGGGTGGCGCATGTCAGCCGGGCTGATCTCGAGGATATCACGCGCGTCCGCATCCTGGTCGAGACGGAGGCTCTGAAGCTGTCGATGCAACAGGGCGGCGACGCCTGGGAGGTCGGCATCGTCGCGGCCCTGCATCACCTGCGCCTTTGCCTCGACCGGTCGCCCCGCACGATCGCGGAAGGCACGGCGGAATTCGACCGCCTGCACAAGGCCTTCCACCGCGCGCTGATCGCGGGTTGCGGATCGGAGCGCCTGCTCGCGCTGCACGACGACCTCTACCTCCAGGCCTACCGCTATCGCCGCGTGATGATGCAGCGCCTGGCGGAGCCGTCCTGGTTCCTGCGCCAGCACCAGAGCCTCGCCGACGCGGTCACGGCCCGGCGGACCGACCTGGCGCTGCAGAGCCTGGCCCAGCATCTCGGCCAGACGGTCGCGACCGTCTATGGCGGCGCAGAGGCGCCGTGACCGGAATGGCGCCCGAAGCGGAGCGGCCCGCGATCGCCTTCGCGGACGTCGGCCTCACCATCGCGGGCCTCGCGATCATCGCCGGGCTCGATCTCAGCATCCGCAAGGGCGAGATCGTGTCGGTGATCGGTCCCTCGGGCTTCGGCAAGACGACGGCCCTCCGCCTCGCGGCCGGTCTCGTCGCCGCTACGGCAGGCCGCATCCTGATCCACGGCAAGCCGGTGACGGAGCCTCGCCGCGATATCGCGATCGTGTTCCAGGACTACGGGAAGGCCTTGCTGCCCTGGCGCACCGCGGCCGGCAACGTTTCGCTGGCGCTCGAAGCAGCCGGCATGCCCAGCGCCCGGCGAGCCGACCGCATCGCAGGGCTGCTGGCGCGCGTCGGCCTCGCGGGACAGGAGGGCAAATACCCTTCGCAATTGTCGGGCGGCATGCAACAGCGTTTGCAGATCGCCCGCTGTCTGGCGCAGGATCCGGGGGTCCTGCTGATGGACGAGCCCTTCGGGGCGCTCGACGCCATGACGCGCCAGGGCCTGCAGGACGAGATGCTGGCCATCGTGGCCGACACGGGCGCCACCGTCTTCTTCGTCACGCACGACCTCGAAGAGGCAATCTACCTCGGCGACCGGGTGGTCGGCCTGCTGCCGCGCCCCGGGCGCGTCGGCCTGATCTGTCCCGTCGACCTGCCGCGCCCGCGCGACCAGTTGGCCACCCGGGAGCTTCCCGCCTTCCTGCACCTGCGCCGCGTGCTGTTCGACTTCATCCGGCAGGCGGAACGGTGAGCGACGTCGCCAAGGGCCTGGCGGTTCCGGTCGGGCTGCTCGTCCTGGCCGAGGCGGCGTTGCGGTGGTCGGGCCTGCAGAGCGACGCCGTGGCCCCACCGAGCGCCGTGGCGGCCGCCTTGCTGGGAGCCTTGCGGGACGGCTCCATCGCGGTCGCGACGGCCCAGACGCTGGGCGCGGCCGTGCAAGGGCTGCTGCTCGGCGGCGGCATTGGCCTCGCGCTCGGGGTCGTGTTCGGCCTGTTCCGGGCAGTCGATCGCCTGATGGACGTGACCGTGGAGGCGATCCGGCCCATCCCGTCGATCGCCCTGATCCCGATCGCGCTCCTGGCACTCGGCTTCGGCACCGGCATGGAGGTCAGCATCGTGGCGTTCTCCTGCACCTGGCCGGTGCTGATCCTGACCCGCTCCGCCATCGCGGGCATCGAGCCGCAACTCACCGAGGTGGCGCGGGTGCTCGGCCTGACGTTCCCGCAGCGGGTCATCAAGATCGTCCTGCCGGCAGCCTTTCCAAGGTTGATCGTGGCGCTCAGATTGGCGTTCGGCATCGCGTTGGTGGTCGCCGTCACGGTCGAGATCGCGGCCGACCCGCGCGGGCTCGGCAATGCCATCATGGTGGCCCAGCAGGCGCTGGATCCGGCCCTGATGCTGGCCTATCTGCTGTGGATCGGTCTCCTGGGCGTGATCCTCGACGCGGCGCTCACCTGGGCCCAGAACCATCTGCTGGGTCGGGCCGCCCTGGCCGAGCGCCCACGATGAAGGCCGTGCGCTCCTGGCTCTGGCTCGGCGGAAGCCTGCTGGTGGCGGCGGGTTTCGTGGCCTCGTGGCAACTCGTCGCCGATCATCGCCTGGTGTCGCCGGTCTTCCTCCCCGGGCCGGACAAGGCCTGGAGCGCGCTGATCCGGGGCTTGAGCGGTGGCGCGCTCGCGGCCAACCTGTTCGCTACGGTCCGCCGCATGGTCCTGGGCTGGATCATCGCATCGGTGGTGGGCGTCGTGATGGGCGCCGGCATCGGGACGTCCCCGCGTCTCAGGACCTATCTCGGGCCGCTGCTCGCGTTCCTCCGGCCGCTACCGGCCTCCGCCATCATCCCGGTCGCCATCGCGGTGCTCGGCCTGTCGGACGGCATGGTGCTGGCGGTGGTCGGCTTCGGCTCGCTCTGGCCGGTGCTTCTCGCCACGGTCCACGGCTTCGCGACCGTGGAACCCCGCCTCTACGAGGTCGCCCGCGCCCTGCAACTGTCGCGCCTCGCCACGGTGTTGCGCATCGCGCTGCCGTCCGCGAGCCCGGACATCCTGGCCGGCATGCGGCTCGGGCTCACGGTGGCGCTGATCCTGTCGGTCGTCTGCGAGATGCTGGCGGCCCGCCAGGGGCTGGGCAACTGGATCCTGCTCGCGTCCCGCTCGTTCCGTGCCGCCGACCTTTACGCCGGCGTCATCCTGCTCGGCGGGCTCGGCTACGCCAGTTCGGTGCTGGTCGCCAAGGTCGAACGGCGCGTCCTCGGCTGGCGCGCGCCCGAGTCTTGAAGCTGGGGACGCATGGGCGCAGCCTTGCCCGCACCATGTCGGTCCGGCCATCGTTGGTTCTGGATTGACCCTGGGCGTCGTGCGTGGGACCCAGCCCGCATGGACAGCCCAACGATGCCGTCGCTTGCCGATCCCGAACCCGTCGGCATGCCCCCGATCGGCACCGAGGCCGCCGCGGCGCCGAGCCCGCCCGCCGGGTCGTCGCGCCACGGGCGGCTGTTTCTCGGCATCTGCCTCATGCTGATCGCCTTGAACCTTCGGGTCCTGTTCTCGAGCCTGTCGGCGCTGCTGCCCGAGGTCATGCGTGGCACCGGAGCGGGACCGGCGGGCGCGAGCCTGATGACCACCGTCCCGGTGCTGTGCCTCGGCCTGTTCTCGCCCCTGGCGGCCCAACTCGCCCGGCGCTTCGGCACCGAACGCGTCGTCATGGCAGCGCTGCTCGCCGTGACGGTCGGCACGGGACTGCGCGGCTTGGCGAGCGTGCCGGCGCTGCTTCTCGGAGGGTTCGTGGCGGGCGTCGGCATCGCGTTCGGCAACGTCCTGCTTCCCGGCCTCGTGAAGCGCGACTTCCCCGACCGGATCGCGCTGCTCACCGGCCTCTATTCCATGTCGCTCAGCGGCGGCGCCGCGGTTGCAGCGGCCTTCACGGTGCCGCTCGCGCAGCGCTCCGGCTCCTGGGCCGTCGGCCTCGCGGCCTGGGCCCTGCCGGCCCTCGCGGTGGCGCTGCTATGGCTGCCGCAGGTGCTGCCCGCGATCGTCGCACGCCGCGCCGCCGCGGCCGGGGTCGTCCGGGCGCGATCGCTGTGGCGCGACGGGCTCGCCTGGCAGGTGAGCTTCTTCATGGGGCTGCAGTCGGCGCTGGCCTATTCCGTGTTCGGGTGGCTCGCCCCCATCCTGCGCGATCGCGGCCTCGACGCGGCCGCGGCCGGCTACATCCTGTCGATCTCGGTCGTGGGCCAGATGGTGGGCTGCCTCGGCGCGCCTTCGCTCGCCACCATGGGGCGCGATCAGCGTGCCGTGTCGGTCGCGCTCTACGGCCTTGTGCTCGGCGGCATCCTGGGGTGTTTCTACGCGCCAGTGTGGCAGGCTTGGGGCTGGGCTGCACTGCTGGGCCTGGGGCAGGGTGGCCTGCTGGCCGTGGCCCTCACCATCATCCTGCTCCGGGCGCCCGATCCGGCCACCGCGGCCCGTCTGTCCGGCATGGCGCAGGGCGTCGGCTATACGCTGGCGGCCGGCGGGCCGCTGCTGGTCGGGTTGATTCGACAATGGTCGGGCGGCTTCGGGGCCGTGCCGGTCCTGTTCACCGGCCTTGCGATCCTCGGGGCGCTATCGGGGCTCGGGGCCGGGCGGGAGCTGACGCTCGACTGACGCGAGATCCGTCCTGTCGCTGCCCGATGCTGACCTCTGACGACAACAACCATCTGACGCCTCGCGGCCAGCGGCAGACCGGCGCCGCAGCACATGTCGGTACGGGGCGCCTTTACCGGTTTGCACACACTCCTTCACCGATTGTCCTGGCGCAAAACCCAGGATTTACGTTGGCGCCGGCCCACCCTATGTTCCAGCGTCAGCGCTCGACGGGGATCGTCGAGGTGAGTCGTCGGGCAGCATGTCGGACGTGGGGACGGGCCGACGGAGAACGCGTTCGACGGACGCGAACGGTCGATCTTTCGAGGGAGTGACGCGGTGCTGAGCCTGATCCGGTCCATCGCGGACGACGGTTCCACGAATGTGCGCGGAAAAATCATCGCCATCTACACGCTGCTGCTGTTCGCCAATGGCGCCGCCTGGGCCTGGGCGCTGATCGCCTTCCGCGACTACCACTGGTTGCTGGGCACGGCGCTGCTTGCCTACACGTTCGGGCTGCGCCACGCCGTGGACGCGGACCATATTGCGGCCATCGACAACGTGACGCGCAAGCTGATGCAGGACGGAAAGCGCCCGGTGAGCGTGGGGCTGTTCTTCTCGCTCGGCCATTCGACGATCGTCGTGCTGGGCTCGATCGCCCTCGCGCTGACCGCTGCCGCCTTCAAGGAGCAATTCGAGACCTTCAAGAACATTGGTGGCGTGATCGGCACGTTGATCTCCTCGTTCTTCCTGCTGGTCATCGCGGCGATGAACATCCAGGTGCTGCGCTCGGTCTACGCGCGGTTCCAGGAGGTCAAGGCCGGCAGTCGCTACGTCGAGGAGGACATGGACCACGTGCTGGCCCATGGCGGGCTGCTGGCGCGGCTGTTCCGCCCGTTGTTCGCCATGATCGGGCGAAGCTGGCAGATGTATCCGCTCGGGTTCCTGTTCGGCCTGGGTTTCGACACCGCCACCGAGGTCGGACTGCTTGGCATCTCGGCCGCGGAGGCGTCGCACGGCTTGTCGATCTGGTCGATCCTGGTGTTCCCTGCCTTGTTCACGGCCGGCATGTGCCTCATCGACACCACGGACAGCATTCTGATGCTGGGCGCCTACGGCTGGGCCTTCGTCAAGCCGCTGCGTAAGCACTATTACAACATGACCGTCACAGCGGTTTCGATCTTGGTAGCGTTGCTGGTCGGCGGCAGCGAGGCGCTGGGCCTGATCGGAGATAAGCTCGCTTTCAAGGGCGTCTTCTGGGATTGGATCGGGTCGTTCAACGACGATTTCGGCAATATCGGTTTCGTGATCATCGGCATCTTCGTCGCGAGCTGGGTCGTCTCGGCCGCGATCTATCGGGCGAAGGGCTATGATCGGCTGGCCATCGACGCCTCGCCGTCGTGAGGTCCGTCGATCGGCTATCACTCGGTTCGGCGTGTTCATGGGCGTTTCCGGGGTCCTGCACTTGCCGGGAGCGCCTGATCGCTATTGCTGTTGCCCGACGTGGCATGTGCGGGGCAGACAGGGAAAGATCGTCAGGAGTGAGGGCCCGGACGGGAACGATTGCTTCGGGTCAAAATGACGCTCCACCAGAAGCGGGAACGAAGACGAATCAACCGCAAGTTGGTGATCTCACGGTGGGTTCCGGGTTGGCCGAGATGCTGTTCGGTGCGGCAATCAGAACCACCTCGGACGGCGTCTTCAGCGTCGCGCGATCCGACGTCATGGGCCGGACCCGGGAAGACACGACCGGTCGGACAGCGCATCCCTTCCGTGACCTCGAAACGTCATGGCTGGAAAGATCGCGTCCGCAGCGATGTCAAGCTGTCCCGACCGAGGCGATTGGCCGGTGTCGTGCGGCGCGCCCGACGTGCTAGAGAGATCGACGAAGCGCCGCGCCGGTGGACGGGCGCAGGACTCCGGAATACGCGAAGGACGCCGCCATGAAGCCAATGAAGTTCGGACTGGGGCAGCCGGTCAAGCGGGTCGAGGATGCCAAGTTCATCACGGGTGCCGGCCGCTATACGGCCGATGTCGCGCCCGAGGGCACGCTCCACGCCGTCTTCGTGCGGTCGCCCCACGCCCATGCCGACTTCACGATCGGGGACGTGGCCGAGGTCCGGGCGATGCCGGGTGTCAAGCTCGTCCTCACGGCGCGCGACGTCGCCCATCTCGATGGCCTGCCCTGCCTTGCACCGATGACCAACAGCGACGGCTCCGCTATGGCGCTTCCACCCTATCCGGTGCTGGCCCTCGGCAGCGTGCGCCATGTCGGCGATGCCGTCGCCATGGTGGTGGCCGAGACCGAGGAGGCTGCGCGCGGGGCCGCCGAAGCGCTGCCGATCGATTACGATTCCAAGCCGGCGGTCGTCGGCCTGCTCGACGCCTTGGCGCCGGGCGCCCCCGCCGTGTGGCCGGACCTCGGCGGCAACCAGGCCTATGACCAGGAACTCGGTGACCGCGCGGCCGTCGATGCGGCCTTCGCCGGCGCGGCGCGGCGCATCAGCCTGACGGTCGACAACAACAGGCTGGTGGCCAACTACCTCGAACCCCGGGCGGCGATCGGCGAATACGATGCGGCGTCGGGCCGCTACACGCTGACCACGGGCAGCCAGGGCGTGCACGGCCTGCAGGGTTCCGTCGGCGGCCAGGTCATGAAGATCAAGCCCGAGGACCTGCGCGTCGTGACCCACGACGTCGGCGGGGGTTTCGGCACCAAGGCCGTGATCTACCGCGAATATCCGCTGCTGCTGGTGGCGGCCCAACGTACCGGGGCGCCGGTCAAATGGGTGGCCGACCGCACCGAGCATTTCCTGGGCGATGCGCAGGGGCGCGACAACCTCACCACGGCCGAGATGGCGCTCGATGCCGCTGGCCGTTTTGTGGCCCTCAGGGTCGACATCCTGGGCAATCTCGGCGCCTACCTGTCGCAGTTCGGGCCTTTCATTCCGTGGCTCGGTGCCACCATGGCGACCGGCACCTACGACATCCCGTGCGTCCATGCCCGTTGCCGGGGTGTCTATACCAACACGGTCCCGGTCGACGCCTATCGTGGGGCAGGGCGTCCCGAGGCCGCCTATGTGCTCGAGCGGCTCGTCGACAATTGCGCGCGGGCGGCCGGCCTCGCACCCGCGGAGATCCGGGCGCTCAACTTCGTCAAGTCGTCGCAGATGCCCTACAAGACCCACACGGACCGCACCTATGACGTGGGCGACTTCGAAGGCGCGATGCGCGAGGCGCTGTCGGCCTCCGACCACGCCGGCTTTGCGGCCCGGCTCGCGAATTCCAAGGCGGCGGGCAAGCTCCGCGGCATCGGCCTGTCGAGCTATATCGAATGCACGGCCTGGGGCTCGGGCGAGGAAGGCTCGGTGGCGCTCGAACCCGATGGCACCTTCACGGTGCTGGTCGGCACGCAGTCGAACGGCCAGGGCCATGCCACGGCCTATGCCCAGACGGTGTCGCAATATCTCGACGTCGCGCCGGAGCGCGTCCGCGTGGTCCAGGGCGACACCGACCGGGTGAAGACCGGCAACGGCACGGGTGGCTCGCGTTCGATTCCCGTGGGCTCGGCCATGATCGCCCGGGCCTCCGACGTCCTGGCCGGCCGCTTGAAGGAACTCGCGGCCGAGGAACTCGAAGCCGCCGTGACGGATCTCGAGATCGCCGACGGTGCTGTCCGGGTGGCCGGCACCGATCGCGCCCTCACCTATGAAGACATCGCCAGGCTGCCGGGTGCCACGGAGGAGGTTCGCAGCGCGACCGACACTTTCACACCCGACACGGCCACCTATCCGAACGGCACCCATGTCTGCGAGGTGGAGATCGACCCCGGGACCGGGACCGTGGAGGTTCTGCGCTATACCATCTGCGACGATTTCGGCATGACCCTGAACCCGATGCTGCTGGCCGGGCAGGTGCACGGCGGGGTCGCCCAGGGAGTCGGGCAGGCATTGCTGGAGCGGACCGTCTACGCCGACGACGGCCAGCTCGTGACGGCGTCGCTGATGGACTATTGCCTGCCGCGCGCCGCCGACCTGCCGTTCGTGGACTTCCGCACCCGCAACATCCCGTCGACCACCAATCCGCTTGGGTTGAAGGGCGCCGGAGAGGCCGGCACGATCGGGGCCTGTCCGGCCGTGATGAACGCTGTCGTGGACGCGCTCCACCGCGGCGCAGGCGTCACCCACATCGACATGCCGGCCACCCCGGCACGTGTGTTCGCAGCCCTGCACGCTGCAGGCTGAACGATCCGCAGGCGCAAGGTTCGGAATTCGGGCGGGGTCTTGTCCGAAGCGATCCTCAGAGCGGGAAGGTCAGTTGCCGCTCGTCCGGCTGGTCGCTCGTCTCGAAGCCCGACAGCGTCAGGCCGATCAGCCTGACGCCGGCCCGCAGCGGTAGCAAGGCCCGCACGAGGTCCCGCCCGACCGCCGTGAGCGCTTCGCGGCTGCCGACCGCCCGGTCGCCGGTCCGGCTGCGCGTGATCTGGCGGAAATCCGCATATTTGACTTTCAGGATGACGGTGCGGCCGCGCATGCCGGAGGCCTCGCAATGGCTCCAGACCGAGTCCGCCGCCGGCTCGAGGCCGGCTATCAGTTCGGGCTCGGTCGTCAGATCCTGCGGAAAGGTGGTTTCCGATCCACTGGATTTGCGGACACGGTCGGGCTTGACGGCACGATGGTCGACGGCGCGGGCCGCCCAGTAGTAATAGCGTCCGGCCTTGCCGAAGGTGCCGTCGAGCAGCTCGGGCGGCTGTCGGCGGAGGTCGGCGCCCGTGAAGATCCCGAGCGATCGCATGCGGGCCGCCGTGACCGGGCCGATGCCGTGAAACCGGCCGATGTCCAGGGTCTCGACGAAGCCAGGCCCGCGGCCGGGCGCGATCACGGTGAGGCCGTCGGGCTTGCGATGATCGGAGGCGAGCTTGGCCAGGAACTTGTTATAGGACACGCCCGCCGAGGCCGTCAGGCCTGTCTCGGCCAGGATGCGGGCGCGGATCTCCCTGGCGATGCCGGTCGCCGAACCGCGGCGCGCGGTTTCGGTCACGTCGAGATAGGCCTCGTCGAGCGACAAGGGTTCCACCAGGGCCGTATAATCCGAGAAGATCGTCCGGATCTGCTGCGAGACACCCTTGTAGACCTCGAAGCGCGGCCTGACGAAGACGAGGTCGGGGCAACGGCGGATCGCCGCCATGGACGACATGGCGGAACGCACGCCGAAGCGTCGCGCCTCGTAGCTGGCGGCCGCCACGACGCCGCGCTGGCGCGAGCCGCCCACCGCCACCGGCCTTCCCCTGAGGCCGGTGTCGTCGCGCTGCTCGACGGCCGCGTAGAAGGCGTCCATGTCGACATGGATGATCTTGCGCCCGTCGTGTTCCGGGCTCGGCTCCGGCTCGAGCCTCGATGGCGGCCGTTGGCTCGATGCGGCGTCCCGACCCGGGGTCGCGGGATCGTTCGGGAAGCGATCCATGGAGGACATGCGGGTGGCCGAAGCATCGCGAAGGAACGAACGGCCAACAAGCTAGCGCATCGCTTGGCCGGGGCAAAGCCGCCCGATGGGGCGGAGCGCGTCCACCACGGTCCGCTCTCGCCGGGCGTCACGCGCCGGCACCGTGACCGTGGAGCGCGCCATCTCGCGCGGTCGGTCAAACGTCCGGACCGGCGGGCAAGCGCCCGTGGGCGACACCGACGTCGACAGCGCCTCGACCTGGCTGTCACCGGCCTCGTCGGGTCTCGGTCCGGCGCCCGACCCGCAGTTCGTGGCTTGAATAGGCAGCTCGTCTATTTTCTGTGCTACCTCGAACGACGACTTCGATGTTGCATTGCCCGATCGACTTGCAATTTCGTTTGACGCGTTCTAATGCGAGGGATCCACACAATGGGCCTTTAGATGACCGATATCGAAGCAACGCTGAACAGAGTCGAGATGACGGCCGAAATCGTCTCGGCCTATGTCGAACATAATTCCGTACCGGCAGGCGAATTGCCGGCCTTGATCAGGTCGGTCCATGATTCGCTCGGGCTGCTGTCCGGCGAGGTCAAGCCGGACGTGCCGCAGGAACCGCTGCAGCCGAAAGTGCCGATCAAGAAATCGGTATCGCACGACTACATCGTTTGCCTGGAAGATGGCCGCCGCTTCAAATCCCTGAAGCGCCATCTGCATTCCGAGCATGGCCTGTCGCCCGACGAATATCGAACCAAATGGGGTCTCGCCAAGGATTATCCGATGGTGGCCCCGGCCTACGCCGATGCGCGATCCAATCTGGCCAAGACGATCGGGCTCGGCCGCAAGAGCGCCCCTGTCGCCCAACCGGAACCCGTGGAAGCCGTCGAAGAACGAAAGGCCGATGAGGAGAGCGTCACGGCCAAGAAGCCGGCGCGACGCCGGGCGAAGGCGGCCTGATCGAGCGCGTGCTGTCGGCACATGCCGTTGAGCTCATTCGCGGCCGCTGCGCCGTCGCGCCACCTCACCGCGGCACGATTGTCCGGATGCGATGGTGCGAGCCTATGAAAGTCCGCGTCCATCCCGGGACGGCGTCGTGCCGGCCATGAACTCGGCCAGGGTCTGCACGGCAAAGCAGGGCGGGAGCGCCCGGCGGAGCGTGTCGCGCCGGCGCAGGATCTTGCCGTCCTGCGTGATGAAATGAGTGCACCCGGCCTCCGCGGCTTCCGACAGGTGCGATGCGTCGGCGTCGTGTTTGCCCGGGCGTCCGTCGCCACGCATGATGGCCCGTACGCGAATGCGATCGATGTGCTGAGCGGCTGTGAGGTGCCGCGGCGCTGGGGCCGTGGCGGCCGCACGAACCGCCGCCTTGACGTCGGCTGGCGCATGGGGGTGCAGGGTCTCGGCCACCACACCTGACGGCGCGAACAGGCTCAGGCAGCCGTTCCGCGCCAGGATCATGAAGGCTGCAACGAGCAGGTCGCGGGACGTTCCGTCACGATCCAGGGCATTGGCATCGCACGCTACCTTGGGAACGAATGGGTCCACGGCAGAAGCCGTCCGGATATTCAGCGGCGGGGTGCGCGCCAATTCATCAGAGTGACCGGTCTGGCGCTCGACCAGGCTTCGCCGAAGCAGTCGATGGTCTCGACCTTCCATGCCGGTAGCTCGACGGCACCGGGGATGTGCCGGCTCGAGACACATAACGGTCTGTGTCGACAGAACAGCGCGGACGCCAAGTCTTCGGCGGCGGCACGATTGGGCGCCCTCACGAAATGGACCATGGTTCCTCCGGACCGTCGAACCGGCGATGAGCAAAGCATGCGGCCGCTACGTTAACGGCCCGTATACCGGCAAGCTGGGCTGGACGCCCCGGACGTCAAGCCCAGGCCTGTCTGCCGTCGCGCCGCGGTTACGCGCCGGGATCGGTACGACATACCATAAATCTTCGATCGGCGTGGTGACCCGCCGTAGATGATCCAGTGCGATACATTCTCCGTTCAGCATGGATCCTGCTAGCAGGTCTGTCATCCATTGCGGTCGTCAACGTGGGCCGGGTTATCCGAATGCTTGTGACACTTCTCTCGACCCTGATCCTCGGGCTCGGCCTGACGGCTGCAGAGGCGCAGATCGCCAATAAATTCCATATTACGCCCGAAGAGCAGGCTGCCTGCCAAGTCGATGCGACCACGTTGTGCAGCTACGTGTTTCCGGACGAGGATGCGCTGATCACCTGCATGAGGGCCAATGTGCCCAATCTGACTCCGACATGCCGGAAGACCTTCACGGCCGGATTGCAGCGCCGCCACATGTGATAGCTGCCGTAAACCCGGCCTGCGTCATCCAGCCACCCGGGACAGTGCCACCGCGAGGTCGCGCCCGAATGAAGGCAGAGCGATCAAGCCGGAGGCATCGAGTTCCTGCGTCCCGGTCGTTGTGGCCTGACCTTCCGCCGTATGCCAGCCCGTCACCCGATAGGTTCCCCGGGCGAGCCCCGGAACGGCGACCGAGAGCACGAGGGGCTCGGCACCCTCCTGCATCATTCCTGTCGGGTCGAGCCTGTCGCGGGGCAGCAGGTAGACCACGGCCTGCGTGGCGGTCGCGCAGCCGAAGCGGGCCAGACGGTTGGGGCCGATCTCCGCTCCGCCCCGGGCCCGCACGATCAGCTCCGGGCCGACGTTGCGCCGGTCGAAGTGCCGCCAATCGATGAGCGGCAGGAAGGCCGACAGCCCGCGCTGCGCTCGCCGCATGCCCGGTGTCAGCACGTGCGGCGTCCGGTTGGGCCAGCGCATGCCGCCGCCCGCACTGCCGGACGCCAGGTGGGCCCATTGCATGTGGCGGAAATATTCGTCGTCGAACGCCTCGGGCAGGCTGCGGTGGCGGTCCTTGAAGCTGTGGATCGGCCCGTGCTCGCTGTCGAAGAACGGCCGTCCGTCCTGGATCTCGCCCAGTGCCTCGCGCACGATCCGGCCCATGCCGATCGCGGCGTCGACCGTGTTGTTGGGCGCGTCGATGGTGCCGTGCTCGTAGATATGGAGATTGGCGAAATCGAGCGCCGGATGACGGAAGATCGCGCCCTCCATCTTCATGTGGGGTCGCCAGCGCAATTCCGGTCCGAACAGCGACACGGTCTGGGGATGGACACGGCCGTGCAACCGCAGCTCTTCCTGGCGTAGATGGCCGCCGATGTCGGCGATGAACTCGTCGAAGACGTCGGCCGAGTCGCGCGCCTGGGCCGGATGGATCTCGTTCCAAAGGTCCCAGGCGAAGAGCGCGCCCGAGCCGCCCCAGCGCGCGGTGGCGAAGGAGAGGCGCCGCTTGATCGCGTCCCGCATGCCGGGGTCGAGCAGGGCGTGGGACGGGTGGACCAGCGGCCCGCCGCGGGTTCCGTTGTAGGGATGGTGCCGGAAGTGGAGCCACATCCAGAAGGTGTCGTACGGGGTCAGCAGGAGGCGCAGCCCATGATGCTCGCACAGGGCGAAGAGATCGTCCCAGAAACGGAGCATGTTGGGCGAAAAGGTTCCGGCCGGCTTCTCGATATAGCGATGGCGGACCTGTGCATATTCCAGCATCAGCCGCAGCACGGTAACGCCGTGCGCCTTCAGCATGGCGAGATGCCGCTCGACCGCCGGGACGTCCCGTCGTTTGAACAACGGATCGAGTTCGACCCAGCTGACGGCGTCGTTCTGGCCGATCGGATGCCAGGACGCGCCGGTCTCTTCGATGAAGTAGGGCGCGCTCGGATCGACGCCGATCCACGCCAAGGGTCCGCCGTGGCCCGCGCCGAATAGGCGCGGTCGTGCGGGCGTTGTCGGTGCTATCTTTTCTCTCCAATGCGTCGGACAGTAATGTGCTGGGCCTTCGCTGCCCGGATCCGGAAAGGCAGGTTCGGCGCCGCGCATGCAAGCCATTTATGCACATCCGACCCGGGTCGAAGATCTCCGCAATGCCGTGAACGCTCGGCTCGACAGTCTCGTGCCGGCCGGGCATCGCGGACCGCAGCGGGTCAACGAGGCTGTGCGCTATGCGCTGCTGGCGCCTGGCAAACGCATCCGCCCTCTCCTCACGCTTCTCGCAGCCGTGGACTTCGGCGCGGCCGTGGCGAATGCCCTTGATGTGGCCTGTGCCACCGAAATGGTGCACACCGCCTCCCTGGTGCTCGACGATCTGCCCTGCATGGATGACGCCGGTCTCCGCCGCGGTCAGCCCACCGTGCACATGCGTTTCGACGAAAGCACCGCCATCCTGGCCGCCGTCGCGCTGCTGAACCAGGCCTTCGCGACCGTGACGCGTGCGACCTGCCTGCCGGCCCAGACGCGTCTGTCGCTGGTCGAGCGTCTCTCGGCGGCGATCGGCTTCGACGGCCTTGTGACCGGGCAGGAATCCGACCTCCACGACCGCACCGCCGCTGCCACCGTGGCACGGCTCGAAAACCTGAACCATCAGAAGACCAGTGTGCTGTTCGAGGCCGCTCTGGAGATCGGCGCCAGGGTGGCCGGGGCTACCGACCGCAGCATCGACGAGTTGCGCCAGGTCGCGGCCCATCTCGGCCTCGCCTATCAGATCGCCGACGACCTGTTCGATGTCAGCATCGCGATCGGGCCGCAATCGAAGGACCTGCGCAAGGACGGCAGCAAGCCCACCGTCGTGTCGATCCTCGGAGCCGATCGGGCGCGCGAGCGCTTCGGCCATCACATGGCCGAAGCCCTGAAGCTTCTGCCGGCGCGCAGCACTGGCGGTCAGCCGCTGCGCGACTACATCGTGGGGACCTTCGCGCAGACGCGCCTCTGCTGATCAGAAACCTCCATGTCGTCAAGAGCAGCATCGGTTCGCTTCACGGACCCCCACTCGCGCCAGACGGTGCTCGGCCTGGCGTTGGCCGGATGCGTGACGGGCGGCTGGCTCGCGCTGCATGTCCTCGACCTGTTCGTGCTGCCGTGGCACATCGCGTTGCCGTTCGCGCCGCTCACCATCGCGTTGCAATGCTGGCTGTCGGTCGGCCTGTTCATCGTGGCACATGACGCCATGCACGGCTCGCTGGCCCCGTTCAGGCCCGGGGTGAACCGGGGTGTCGGCCGCCTGGTGCTGCTGCTCTATGCTGGGATTTGGTACGACGACCTGGTGGCGCGTCATTTCGCCCATCACCGCGCGCCGGGCACCGAACACGACCCGGATTTCGCCGGCGACGGAGGCTTGGCCGCATGGCGCTGGTTCGGCGCCTTCTTCATCGAATATCTGTCGGCGGGCCAATTGGCGAGGCTGCTCGGAGCAATCGCGCTTTACGTTTCGGTCTTGCACGTGGCCCCGCAGCGCCTCCTGCTATTCTGGGCCGTGCCGGCGATCCTGTCGGCCGTGCAACTCTTCTACTTCGGCACCTACCTGCCTCATCGGCGGGAGGAGGAGGACTTCGGCGACGACCATCGGGCGCGGTCGAACCATTTCTCCTGGACGATGTCGCTGCTGACCTGCTTCCATTTCGGCTACCACCACGAACATCACACGGCTCCGTCGGTTCCGTGGTGGCGCCTTCCCGCCGAGCGAACGGCACCGGCCGAGCGGGCCAAGCCCGCCGGGCTGCCACAGCCACGCTGAGTCGGAGGAGATCGTCGTGCCGAACTTCGTCGGTCCTGCGGTGCTGGTCTTCGCCACCGTGGCCGGGACCGAAGTCGCGGCCAACCTGATCCATCGCTATATCATGCATGGCTGGGGCTGGGGCTGGCACAGGTCGCACCACGAGACCCACGACGACCTGCTCGAACGCAACGACCTCTATGCCATCTTCTTCGCCGTGCTGGCCGTATCGCTGATGCTGCTGGGGCACCGGTGGGCTCCGGCCTTCTGGATCTCGGTCGGCATGATCGTCTATGGCGTGCTGTATTTCCTGATGCACGACGTGCTCGTGCATCAGCGCTGGCCGTTCCGTCACGTGCCCCGGCGCGGATACCTGAAACGACTCTATCAGGCCCACAAGCTCCACCACGCGGTCGACGGTCGCGACGGCGCGGTCTCCTTCGGCTTCCTCTATTCTCCGCCGCTCGACCGGTTGCGGGACACCTTGCGCCGGAAAGGTGCCCTGCGGCGCTGAGGCGCGGTCAGGAAGCGTCGGCGAGGCCGCCCTTGGATTCGGCGGCCGCCCCCGCCAATGCGTCGCGGTAAGCCGCAATTGCCGCCGCCCAACCCATCTCGAGCGCGTCCGCGGTCAGCTCGTGGCCGATCGATGCCTCGTGGATATCGGGGATCGCGGCCACGAGCGGCGGCAGGTTCAGGAGGTTGAGGTCATGGCCGACGTTGACCATGAGGCCGAGATCGAGGGCACGACGGGCCGTCTCGACTGCGCGCCCCAGCGCAGCGCCGTGATCGCCGCGCGCGAAGGCGGACCCATAGGTGCCCGTGAAGATCTCGATGGCGTCCGCCCCGACCGCTGCGGCCCGCTCCGCGGCCGCGGGATCGGGATCGACGAAGACCACGGCGCGACAGCCGACGGCCTTCAAGGTGGCGATGGCGCCGCGCACGATTTCCGACTGGGCCGCATCGAGCCGCCATCCCTCCTCGGATGTGAGAACGCCGGGGCCGTCCGGCACCAGCGTGCACTGCTCGGGCGACACTTCGGCCACCAGCGCCATGAAATTCGCGTCCGGATTGCCTTCGATGTTGAACTCGAAACCGGGCCGCCAGGGCCGCATCATGGCGGCCAGCGCCGGAACGTCGCTCCGGCGGATGTGACGCTGGTCGGGCCGCGGATGGATCGTCAACCCGTGCGCGCCGGCCTCATGCGCCAGTCGGCCGAACCGCAGGACGTCCGGCACGCCGGTGCGGCGCGCGTTGCGCAGCAAGGCGATCTTGTTGAGGTTAACGCTGAGCCGGGCCATCCTACGCCTCCGATCCGTCCCCGCGCGGCTCGCCGCGGAACGTCACCACCAGCACGTCGCGCCAGGCCGGCCGCAGCGGGTCGGCGGGACGGATCGGGCTGACGCCGTGGAACACGCGGCGGTCGTCGACCAGGGAAGCATCGAGCGGCTCCGTCAGCGTCGCGTCCTGCAGAATCGTGCCAGCCGCGTCCGCGATCGTGCTGACGCCCTCCGTCACGTTCTCGCGGCGCACCATCAGCACCAGCACCCAGTCCACGCCGTCGCGATGGAGACCTTCGGGAGTCGGCTTGCCGCTCACGCCGGGATGCGCCTCGATCCTGAACTGGTGCATCTCGATGTGCCAGGCAGCGGGCCGTCGCGCGACGGAAGTGGCGGCCACGAAGAGGTCGCGGCAAACCGTCAGGATGGCGCGATTGGCCGGGTGGAGCGCGACCGCATCTCGCATCGGTTCGAACAGGCGGGCTATGCCGCCGTTCAAGGGGTTGTCCTGGCGGGTCTGATAATGGGCCTGAGCGGGCTTCGGTCGGAAGCCAGCCCCCCGGGCCGAGAAGCACGCGAAGCGGCGCTTCCGGTACGTGCCGCGATCGGCCATGAACCGGTCGGGCCCGAGGTCCTCCCAGCTCCGCGCGTAGCCGTCCCAATCGGTGAGGCCGGCTCCGACCAGCCGGGAACGCATCGCGGCACCCGGCACGAAATCGTAGCCGTCGCGCCGAAGGCGAGCCACGATCCCCGAGCCCTGCGCCGCGACGAACGACAGGCTGTCGGCTTTCGGAAAATCGCTGGTTTGGTTCGACATGATCGGACGTCCGCGGCCCGAGGTCGGATAGGCTTCATCTCGCCATGTAGTGCCGGGCCTCGCGCTTTGATACAACCCCGCGCCAACACAGGAGCCGGAATTACCATGACAGCGCCGATCGGCATCACGATGGGAGATCCCGCCGGGATAGGCCCGGAGATCGTCGTGCGCCTGTTCGCCGAGGGTGTGGGGTCGGCTTGCCTGGTCTACGGCGATGTTGGAGCCCTACGCCGTGCCGCCCTTGTCGTCGGCGCCCAAATCCCGATCGAGGCCATTGCGACGCCGGGCGAGGCCGCGGGTCTGCCCGGTGCCATTCCGGTGATCCAGGTCGGAGCCCTGCCGGACGATCTTGCCCTCGGCCACGTCTCGGCGGAGGCCGGCGCCGCCGCCTTCGGCTATGTGACGCGCGCCATCGACGATGCCCTCGCAGGGCGGATCTCCGCCCTGGTGACGGCGCCCATCAACAAGGATGCCTGGCGGGCCGCCGGCATCGATCATCCCGGGCACACCGAGATCCTGGCCCAGCGCAGCGGCACGCGGGATTTCGCCATGATGCTGGCCAATGACGAGCTTCGGGTGCTGCTGGTGACGATCCACCTGTCGCTTCTGGATGCCGTCAGGGCCGTGACGCTCGAGGCGGAGACGCGGGCCATCCGCTTGGCCGATCGGGCGGCACGGAGCTTCGGGATCGCAAAACCAAGGGTTGCCGTGGCGGGGCTCAACCCGCATGCGGGCGAGAACGGGCTCTTCGGCCGCGAGGACCTCGACATCATCGCGCCCGCCATCGCGGCGGCACGGGCCGAGGGGATCGACGTATCAGGACCCTGGCCCGGGGATACGGTCTTCATGCGGGCGCGGCGCGGCGCGTTCGATATCGTGGTGGCGCAGTACCACGATCAGGGCCTTATCCCGGTCAAGTATCTCGGCATCGACCATGGGGTGAACATCACGGTCGGACTGCCTTTCGTGCGCACCAGCGTCGACCATGGTACCGCCTTCGACATCGCGGGACTCGGCGTGGCGGATCACGCCAGTCTCAAGGCCGCACTGGTCCAAGCCGCCGCGATGGCAGCAGTTCAAAGCTTCGGCTCAGCAGGTTTTGGGGGCGAGCGCCCCGGGACGTCCCATCCCGAGAGCGGATGCCGATCGTGATCCGTGGGAAGCGCGCGATGTCACGAACCCATCATGACTTGCACCCGTCGCATGACGTCGTCGTGGTCATAGGGTTTTCCGATGAAGGCAGCGCCGTCCGGGATGTCGCCCGCCCGGGGTAGGGCGCGGCCGGAAACGATCATCGTCTTCACCGCGGGACGGTTGGCGTGCACCCAGCGGGCCAGTCCATAGCCGTCGATCGAGCCAGGCATTTCGACGTCGGTGAAGAGGAGCGCCACATCCTCACGCTGGCCGAACACCGACAGCGCCTGATCGGCATTGGCGGCTTCGAGCACCTCGAATCCCTCGTCCTCGAAAAGTTCGATGACCATCATACGGACCAGCGGCTCGTCCTCGACGATCAGGACCACGGCTTGGCCGACGGATTGCGACTGCGTCATGGACCGGCTACGCCCGAGGCGCGACAATGTTCCTGGGAATTGAGGCTTCCACCAGACAAGAAACCGACCGTGTCTATTCGGTCCGGCGAGGCGTTACGGCGGCGTTCAGGATCCGTCGGCAGGATCCTGGCACGACGTCGCGGTCCGTCCGTTCCGCGCAAGACGCAAGCGTGCCGCCAGACATCGCTTTTGTGACGTCCATGGTGGAGGACGGCCGGCGCATGCCGCCGATCATACGACCGGAGCAACGACGCCCATGGCAGCCGCATTTGTCGGGAATGACGCAGGGCTGAGGCGGCTTGACGCGGTTGGCCGACCCGCGCCCATCCAGGCGACGGATCTCGCCGGCCCGTCTCGGATTGCGGGATCGGGAGCCGGCAGCCGCGGGCTCTCGGAAACGTCCGGCTTCGAAGATCCTGCGGAACCCGGCCGCAATTCCTTGCTGGGGTTCGAGCTTCCGTGGTGGGGGCGTCCCGCCTCGGGCGGGCGAACCATCGCCGGAGTCGGCCCGAGGCGGGACCGCAACGGCCGGACCCCGGATTTCAGGCTCGTCGACGCCCGCCACAGGATCGCGTCCGGCGCCATCGTGGGTCCGGTGTCGAGTGAAGGTACGATCCTGCGCGCGGTTCGCTGGATGGCGCCCAACCCGGCCCGGAGGGATCCGCCCGTCGGCACGGTTGTGGTCTGCACCGGGCGCAGTGAGTTCATCGAGAAATACCTCGACGTTGCCGCCGACCTTCTCGACCGGGGCTTCGCCGTCGTGGTGTTCGACTGGCGCGGGCAGGGCTTGTCGGACCGTCTGCTTGCCGATGCGCGCAAGGGCCATGTCGCGAGCTTTCTCGACTACCAGGCGGATCTGCTGGCCGTGGTCGATCAGGTCCTGCAGCCGTTCTGCCCGAAGCCGTGGTTCGGCCTGGCCCATTCCATGGGGGGCGCGGTGGCGCTGAACTTCGCAGCCGACCATCCGGGCGTTTTTCGCCGCCTCGTCCTATCGGCGCCGATGATCGAGATCGCGAGGCTCCCCTTTGCCGAAACGCTGCGCGCCACGGCGCGTCTATGCCGGTATGGCGGCCTCTCCGGCAGCTTCGTACCGGGCGTGCGTGCGCGGGCGGGCCTTTTCGGCACCTTCGCGAACAATCTGCTGACCTCGGACGAAGCCCGCTACCAGACTGTTCTCGATTACCTCAGGGCGGAGCCGCGCCTGGCGCTCGGTGCCCCCACGATCGGCTGGGTGCATGCCGCTTTCGTGGCCATGGCCCGACTGCACGACAACGACTACCCGCTTCGGATGACGACGCCGGTTCTGGCGGTCAATCCGGGTTACGACCGCGTGGTCGAGCCACGTGCGACCGATCGCCTGATAGCCCGGCTCCGGGCCAGCCGTGTCGTAGCGGTCCCGCACAGCCGTCACGAGATCCTGATCGAACGGGATGTGTTCCGGCAGCAGTTCTGGGCCGCCTTCGACGCCTTCGTACCGGGCTCGGGCTGATCCTGTCCACATACAGTGCTGTGCCGGGTTCGGCGGTTTCTCACGAACCCGCTCGTGCCTGCCGCTTTGGCCTTCCGAGGTTGCCCCTGACCGACAGGCCTGCGAGACCGATCGACAGGAGCGCGTTCCAGGCCGCCAGCGACAGGCCGAAAACCTGCAAGGCGGCCTCGTCGCAGCGCACCACCGTCACGCTCTCGAGCTGCTTCAGGAAATCGCCGACGGCCGCCGGGGCCGCGGCTGTGCCCGAACATTCCGCGGGGCCGGCCCAGAGCTTCCATTCGACCCCGGTATGATAGGCCCCGAGGGCGGCGCTCGCGATCCAGACCAGGGTCAGGAGAGCGTAGCCGAACCGAAGTGCCGCCTGCCGGCGGCGGCCGGCCGGTCGGCGGGAGCCCCCCAGAGCCAGCGCGCCAGAGAGAACGACGCCCACGTAATAGGGGAAGCGTTCCTTGAGGCAGAGTTCACACGGCGCATAGCCGCGCCACTGCAGCCACCAGGCCGCGGCGACGGCCGTCAGCGCCGTCACTCCGATGAAGGCCGCCGGGGCGGTTCGGACGGTGCCGAAGGTGACCATGTCGCGCAAGGCGTCCCCCTCCGAGGTCAGACGAAATGCGTGGCGATGTAGAAGCCGGCCACGACGACGGCCAGGAAGCCGATCAGGATCGCAGCGAAATGCCGCTCCAGCGCGCCCCGGATCGGATCGCCGAACCGGTTGAGGAGACCCGCCAAGATGAAGAACCGCGCGCCCCGGGTGACGATCGATAGCAGCACGAACAGCGCGAAATTGTAGCCGAGCAGTCCGCTCATGATGGTGACGAGCTTGTAGGGGATCGGCGTCAGACCCTTGATCAGGATGACCAGCCAGCCCCACTGCGCATAGGCGGCCCGCAGCGCGTCGAGCTTGTCGCCGTAATGGTAGGCCGAGATCAGCCACTGGCCGAGCGTATCGTAGAGCACGGCCCCGATGGCGTAGCCGAGCACGCCGCCGGCCACCGATGCCACCGTCGCGATGGCGGCGTAGAACCAGGCCCGGCGCGGCTGGGCCAGCGCCATCGGCACAAGGATGAGGTCCGGCGGGATCGGAAAGAACGAGCTTTCCGCGAAGGCTACGGCGCCCAGCGCCAGCGGGGCATGCCGGCTCTCGGACAGGGCGAGGGTCCAACGGTAGAGGTTCTTGAACATCCGCCCGCTTAGCCGAGGCCGGCCCCCCTGTCCACGGCGCGAGGGCTCGGCTACCCTGCCGCCATCCACTGACCAGAGCCGAGGACCATCCCCGATGCGTCGACCTGCTGCCTTCGCTCTGGCGCTCCTTGCGACCTCGCCCGGGTTCGCGGCCGCGCCTGCGCCCGTCGGGGCCGATCGCGGCATGGTGGTGACGGCGCAACACCTGGCCTCCGAGGTCGGGGCCGAGGTCATGCGGCAAGGCGGCAACGTCGTCGATGCGGCGGTCGCGGTCGGCTATGCGCTGGCCGTGGTGTTTCCGGCGGCCGGCAACCTCGGCGGCGGAGGCTTCATGACCCTCCGCCTGGCGGACGGCCACTCGACTTTCTTGGATTTCCGCGAGAGAGCGCCGGCGGTCGCGACCGCCACCATGTTCCAGGACCCGCAGGGCAACGTGGTCAAGGGCCGCTCGACCGACACCTGGCTCGCAGTGGGCGTGCCGGGCTCGGTCGCCGGTCTCGAATGGGCGCGGGAGCATTACGGTACGAAGCCGCGCGCCGAGCTGATCGCGCCGGCGATCCGGCTGGCTCGCGACGGCTTTACGCTGGCGCCCGCCGACACGACCCTGCTGGACCTCGGCGCCGAGGACTTCGCCGCCGACCCGCGGACGGCCGCCATCTTCATGCGTGAGGGCAAACCTGTTGCGGTCGGCGACCGGCTGGTTCAGCCGGAATTGGCCGACACGCTGCAGGCCATCTCGGCCGGGGGGGCCGACGCCTTCTACAAAGGTGGCATCGGCCACGCGATCGCGGAGGCCAGCCGCGCCGGCGGCGGGATGATCACCGAAGCCGATCTCGCAGCCTACAGGGTGCGCGAGATGGAGCCGATCCGCTGCACCTACCGGGGTTACGCGATCCAGTCGGCGCCGCCGCCGAGCGCCGGGGGCGTCGCTATCTGCGAGATCCTCAACATCCTGGAGGGCTACGACCTGGGCGCCATGGGGTTCCATTCGGCCGCCTCCGTCCACGTTCTGGTCGAGGCCATGCGCCGCGCCTACCGCGACCGGCAAGGCCTCGGCGATCCGGATTTCGTCCAGAACCCGATCGCGGCGTTGCTCGACAAGGCCTACGCGGCGAAACTCCGCGCCGGCATCGACCCGGTGAAGGCGACGCCCTCGGCGTCGCTCGGGGCTCCACGGTCCCGCGAGGCGGAAGGGCAGCAGACGACGCAATTCTCGATCGCCGACGGCGCCGGCAACGCCGTCTCGGTGACCTACACGCTGAACTCCTGGTTCGGGCTGCGCCGCGTCGCCGGCGACACCGGCGTGTTGATGAACAACGAGATGGACGATTTTGCTTCGAAACCGGGCGCATCGAACCAGTTCGGCCTGGTCGGCAGCGATGCCAACGCGGCGGCCCCCGGCAAGACTCCGATCTCGTCGATGAGCCCCACCATCCTCACCAAGGACGGCAGGCTCGCCATGGTGATCGGCAGCCCGGGCGGGTCGCGCATCATCACGATCACGCTCGAAGCCATCCTCAACACGGTCGACCACGGCATGAGCGTGTCAGACGCCATCGATGCGCCGCGCCTGCACATGCAGTGGATGCCCGATGTCGTCGAGATGGAACCTTACGGGCTGTCGCCCGACACCCGACGATTGCTCGAAGGCGCCGGCTACACATTCGCCGAAAAGGCGCCATGGGGTCAGGCGGCCGGCATCGTGACGGATGTGTTCGGTGCGGACGGCAGTGGGAACGGCTTGGCGATTTCGCCCCTGGCCAAGCCTCCGGTCCCGCACCGGCTCTACGGGGCCGATGACGACCGCGACCCCGTCGGGGCGGCGGTCGGGTTCTGACCGATGTCCAAGCCGCGCCATCGCTCCAGGCCGGGCAGCATCGAGCCGCTCGCGACCTTGCCGGTCTTCCTCAAGCTTCGCGGCCGGCGCGTCCTCGTCGTGGGAGGCACGCCGCCTGCGGTCTGGAAAGCCGAGCTCCTGGCTGCCGCCGGAGCCCATGTCGCCGTCGTGGCGGCCGACCCTTGCGCCGAGATGGTGGACCTCGTCGACGCCTTGGGCGAGGGGCTTACGCTGGAGCGGCGTCCTTGGACGGCGTCCGACCTCGACGGTGCCGCCATCGCGGTCGGAGCCTTCGAGGGGGACGGCGGCGAGGTCTTTCGTGACGCCGCTCGGGCCGCCGGCGTGCCCGTCAACGTCATCGACGTTCCGCCGCTCTGCGACTTCCAATTCGGCACCATCGTGGCGCGCTCGCCCCTGGTCATCGGCATATCGACGGACGGCGCGGCTCCGGTGTTCGGCCAGGCGCTCCGGGCCCGTATCGAGGCGCTGCTGCCGGATGGCATCGGCGCCTGGGCACGGGCCGCCAGGGACTGGCGCCAACCCTTGCAGGCCATGCGCCTCGGTTTTGCGGCACGTCGCAGGTTTTGGGAAATCTTTGCCGACCGCGCGCTGGAGGGTGCCGGGCGGGTTCCGTCCGAAGAGGATCGTCAAGCCTGCCTGGACGCTGCGACCGCAATCGAGCCCGCCGGTGCCGGACGCATGATCCTGGTCGGGGCCGGGCCCGGGGACTCCGATCTGGTGACACTCCAGGCGGTGCGGGCGCTGCAGTCCGCGGATGTCATCCTGCACGAGCCCGGCCTGGCGCCCGGCGTGCTCGGCCTCGGTCGCCGCGAAGCCAGGAGGACAGCATCGTTGCCGACGCTCGAGGCCACCACCGATCTTGTCGAGGGCCTGCTGGCCGGCGCCAGTACCGTCGCCTGGATCGGGCCAGGCGATGCCATGACATGCCCGGTCTGGTCGCTGCGCGCTGCCGCCCTAGCGCGTCGGGACATCAGAACCGACAAGGTCCGCGGTCTCCGGTGCGAGACCTGCCCTCATGGCTGCGCGACGGAACCGCCGCGCACCTCAGCTCAGTGATCCGGGTTCAGCGTCCGGGCTCCACCATGCGATGCGTGGCCCCCTTTGCGGCCCGCCTGAGCGGCCAGCCCATGGTTCTGTGAGAAGCTCCGCTTCTCGGGATCGACGCTCTGCCCACCCTTACGGCCGGCCTGCGACGCCAAAGCGTGGTTCTGGGAGAAGCTTCGCTTCTCATTCGGCACGCTTTCACCGCCTTTTCGAGCGATGGCCCGCCTCTTCTCCAGATCCATGGAAGCAAAGCCGCGCGTCGAGCGCGTCGCGAATTGTGTTTCCTCTGGCATATTGAACTCGCTGGCTGCCGACCGTCACCTTAACTTGGAGAACGTCGCAGACACACGGGAGTTCCTTTGGTTCGGGGGCTGCTTCGTTGCGGCGCGGGGCGGACGTAACGTGTCTCGGCACCTCAGCAGGAATCTCGACTTCGCTTCCATAATCTAAGCTCGACCTGAGCCGCCAGGATCGCGCCGCCAATGTGTAATTTGCTCAGGCTCCGGCCTCCCGGCGCCCCTTGCGGGGCCTTGTCGGATGCTCGTCCCCCGGTGCTGGACATGGCTGCGACCGTCCTCGTGGCCGGGCTTCTGTCGCTGCTGGGGTGGTTGGCTGGCCGTCTCGATGCGTGGATCGAGGTTATGCCCGCTCCGCACGGCTTCGGCGAACTTGCCCACGGCACTATCGCGAACCTCGAACTTGGTTTCCCGATCGAAGATCCGGATGGCGCCGATATCGCCCTTGCTGAGGCCGCCGCGCCGGCACAGCATCGGCAGGATCCAGCGCGGGTCGGCATTGTTGCGTCGGCCGATGTTCATCCGGAACCAGGATCCGCCCGCCTCTCCGGGCGCCTGCGCGGCTCCGGCCGCGTGCGTGCCCCCGGCATGGGCCACGGCACCCCCTCGGGCTCGGTCGCGGTCACGGGGGCCGGGGTCGAGTTCGGCGCGGGATCGGCGCGGCGGCTGCTGGCCGGGATCGCTGACCTCCTCGGGTGCGGGCAGGCGGGACCGGTAGACCCGCACCAGAGCAGCCGCGACTTCCTCGGCCGAGCGTCGTTCGAGCAGGGTGCGGGCCATGGCGAGATCATCCTCGCTGGGCTCTTCCGTCAGCAGGGGATCCTGCGCCATGCGGTCCTGGTCGAGCCGCCGGATCTCGTCGGCGGTCGGCGGTCCAGCCCAGGCTGCCTCCACCTTGGCCGTGGCCAGCAGGGCCTCCGTGCGCCGACGGCGGGCGGGCGGAACCAGGAGCACGCTGGTGCCCTTGCGGCCGGCGCGCCCCGTTCGGCCGCTGCGGTGCTGCAGGGTGTCGGCATCGTTCGGCAGATCCGCATGGACCACGAGGCTCAGGCTCGGCAGGTCGATCCCGCGAGCCGCGACATCGGTGGCGACGCAGACCCGCGCCCGCCCGTCTCGCAGGGCCTGGAGCGCGTGATTGCGTTCGTTCTGGCTGAGTTCACCCGACAGCGACACGGTCGAGAAGCCACGTTCGAGCAGCACCGCCTGGAGGTGACGCACGGTTTCCCGGGTGTTGGCGAAGACCAGCGCGCTCGGCGGCTCGTAGAACCGGAGCAGGTTGACGACCGCGTGCTCGATCTCGCGCGGCATCACCCGGATGGCGCGATATTCGATGTCCGCATGGCCCCGCATTGCACCCGCTACGGCGATCCGCAGAGCGTCGTTCTGGTAGCGCTGGGCCAAGGTCACGATACCCTTGGGCAGGGTGGCCGAGAACAGCAGCGTGCGCCGCTCCTCCGGCGTGGTCTGCAGGATGAATTCGAGGTCGTCGCGGAACCCGAGGTCGAGCATCTCGTCGGCTTCGTCGAGCACCACGGCGCGCAACGCGGAGGCGTCGAGATTGCGGCGCTCCAGGTGGTCGCGCAACCGGCCCGGCGTGCCCACCACGATATGGGCGCCGCCGAGCAGCACGCGATGCTCGCGCCGCGGGTCCATGCCGCCGACGCAGGACACGATCCGGGCGCCCGCCTGTCCGTAGAGCCAGGAGAGTTCGCGCTCGACCTGCATGGCGAGTTCGCGCGTCGGCGCGACGATCAGGGCCAGCGGTGCCCCTGCGGCGGGCAGGGTCTCGGCCTCGCCCATCAGGGTCGGCGCGATGGCCAGGCCGAACGCGACCGTCTTGCCGGATCCGGTCTGGGCCGAAACCAGGAGGTCGCGGCCAGCCTCCGCGTCGAGCACGGCCGATTGCACCGGCGTCGGCTCTGCGTAGTCGCGCTGGGCGAGGGCCCGCGCGAGAGAGGGAATTGTCGGAGGAAATGCCACGCGTTGTTCCGAGCCTGTTTGGCCTGCGGAGCAACCCTTGGGAGGCTGCGCCGTGCAAGCTGGACTGCGCCTGCACCGCAGGCGTGACGAGGACGCCCGGTGGAAAACGGGCGCCGGGCGGTACAGGCCGCGGTGCGGCCCTGCGACACATCCACCCTGGCGGTATCGATGCCGTCCTTGACATGGTCCTTACAGCCCGACGCGGCAATCGCCGAGGCCTCGGCATCCGAAGATAAAGGGCGCCGATCGATGGACCACACGAGCCGGCACCTTTGCGGTCCATCCCCGAAACTGTGATCCTGGCACACCCCGCGCACTTGCGAACCGCGTGCGGGATGATGAAATCCGTTCCGATGCGGGGAGAGTGTGGCGGTGAGCGACGAGTCCGACGATTGGGAAATCTCGCCGCGGGCGCAGCCCCGCCCGGCGAATTACGGCTTCGACCTCGATCGGGCGCTCAGCGCCGTGGTGGGGTTGAGCGCGCGCGTGTCGACCGAGGCTTACACGGCGGACACGCTCGGCGTGGAGCGCGGCGGCAACGGCGTGCTGATCCGCGACGACGGCGTGGTTCTCACCATAGGCTACCTGATCACCGAGGCCGAGGAGGTCCTGCTCGAGACCTGTCGCGGCCGGGTCGTGGCCGGCCACGTGCTTGGATACGACGGCGGCTCGGGCTTCGGCCTCGTGCAGGCGCTCGAGCCATTGGATCTGCCGGCACTGAAGCTCGGCGATTCTCGCCATGCCGGCGTCGGCGAGAGCGTGATCCTGGCGGGTGCCGGCGGACGACGGCATTCGGTGGCCGCCGACATCGTGGCCCGGCAGGAGTTCGCCGGCTACTGGGAGTACCTGATCGAGGAAGCCATCTTCACGGCGCCGGGTCACCCGAACTGGGGCGGCGCGGCGCTGATCGGGCCGGCCGGCGACCTTCTGGGCATCGGTTCGCTGCAGCTCCAGCACCAGGTCAACGGCGGCCGCGTGAAGGCCCTCAACATGGTGGTGCCGCTCGAATTGCTGATCCCGATCTTCGATGACCTCCTCGCGGGCAAGACGGGACGCATCGCCCGGCCCTGGCTCGGCGTTTACGCGCACGAGATGGAGAGGCACGTCGTCATCGTGGGCGTGGCCGACAAGGGTCCAGCCGATCGGGCGGGCCTGCGCAAGGGCGACATCGTCAAGGCCGCGGCCGGCATGGACATTGCCAACCTGGCCGACTTCTACCGCAGCATGTGGGCGCTCGGCGGCCCGGGCATCGAGGTGCCGTTGACGCTGGAGCGGGAAGGAGACGTGTTCGAAATACGGGTCACCTCGGCCGACCGCCGGCAGTTTCTCAAGACCCCGCGTCTCCACTGAACTGGCTGGCCGCGGCGACCGGCTTGGCAACCGGCGAGTAACGATAACGCGCTAGGATCGCCTCACGGATCAGAGTCGTGGGGATCGTCGATGGGAACTGCAACGCTTCACAGCCTCCGGGATCGGATGCCGCCGCCCGCGACGTCGCGGCGGGGTGCCGGGCCGCAAGGTGGTGCGCTGCAGGTCCGGGCGACCGAGATCGGCCGGGTGCTGCAGCTGGCGGTCGATCTGTTCGAGGTCGGCTCTGCGGCGCTGGTGCTGTCGGGGTCGATGGGATTGCGGGTCGAAGCCTTGTCGGCCGCCGCCGCGTCGAGCGGCGAGCACGCGCTCGACGCGGCCCGGCGCCTGTTGGAAGTGTTGGCGGTCCCCGAACCGTCCGGGTCGGAAGCCCGTCGCCCGGCCGGCGTCATGGAAGAGGTCGCGCTGCGGCGCGGCTTCGTGGCGGCCACGCCGGTCCTGTCGGCCGACGGCCGCTGCCGCGGTGCGATCTGCCTTCTGGACCCGGCCCGCAAGACGCTGTTGACCGGGCTGCAACGCCGGCTCTTCGCCGAGTTCGGCGACCTCGTGGCGTCGTTCCTGGACGACCCGCAGCCTTGTGAGGCCGCCGGTCCGGCCGGTGCCGTGGACGACGCAGCGGAGCGGCGCGACAGTGCGGCGCTGCTCCAGGATCTCGCGAACCGCGAGGCCGACGCCTTTGCCCTGTTCGACCCCGACGGGCGCTGCCTGTTGCGCAACCGGCGGTTCGACGCGTTGTTCGGCCTGTCGCCCGGCCCCGCGGCGTGGCCTGCGATCCCCGAGGCCCGGGGTTGCGAGGCCGGCTGGCTCGCCCTCCACCTGGGCCGCGCCGTCGCGCCGGTCGCCCTGCACCGGGGCGCCCTGGCGGACGGTCGCGGGCTCTGCGTCGAAGAACGCCGCGGCCCGCTGGGCGGCAGCCTCGTGGCGCGCGTCGAGGCGCGGCAGGCCCGCCGCGCGGTCGAGCGCGCCGCCTGACGGG
>JAABUJ010000364.1_pt1 | contig 92534 bp, 88 predicted proteins | sample 5559131 | NCBI WGS metagenome assembly JAABUJ01 (sample SAMN10711875, study PRJNA513366) | rock metagenome | isolation source: Antarctica rocks | place: Antarctica: Victoria Land, Mt New Zealand nord | collected 2016-01-07
CTCCCCGGCACCGCCCTCCCCGGCACCGCCCTCCCCGGCACCGCCCTCCCCGGCACCGCCCTCCCCGGCACCGCCCTCCCCGGCACCGCCCTCCCCGGCACCGCCCTCCCCGGCACGTCCCGTTCCGGCCTCGGCCCGTGGCCCCGCCGCGCCTGCCATCCCAGCCGAGTTCGCCAGGCGGACCAGGGCATCGAAGGCATAGGCGTCGGGGGGCTCTCGACGTCCCTCGGCTCGGGCCTCTCCAAAGATCTGATCGGCGATGGGCCCGATGGCGCTCATCACCTGGGCACCGTGCTCGGGGTTGCCCTGGGCCCGCAGGTGCCAGATGCCCTCGGGATCGGTGTAGGTGCGCAGGTGGCGCAGGGAGTGGATACGCCGCCTCCGCGCCTCCAGGTCAGGCTCGGCGTTGGCCTTGACCTGAGCACAGCGCTCTCGCAGCTCGGCCAGGGACCCCAACCCAGCAACAGCCACCAGCTTGGCCTCGGCGGTTGGGTCGGCTTCTACCGCGTCGCTCACCAAGGCGGCCTGGGACGGCGACAGCTCTCCTCGCCGGGCAGCTGCGTCCACCAGGGGCTGATGGGCCAGGCGCTGGCCCACCTCAATGGATTGGCGGGCAGCTCCGAGGGAGGTGCCGGTGCGCCGGGCCAGCTCATGGGAGGGAGAGCGGGAGCCCTCGGCGCGCCCATCATGGCCCTTGGCCATCCAGGCAGCGGCCAGAGACTTGACGGTGGCCGCCATCTTCTCGATGGCCGCCGCCTGGGCCACCACCTGGCCGGCCCGACCAGGACAGACCACCGCCGGATCGAAATCCGCCGCATACTCAGCCATAGCTCCTCGTAGCCCTGCCAGCGTCTCGCACATAGCCTCGGGACCTTCCTCACCACAAGCCAAGTACCCACTGACCGAGGCCGGCTCTCACACCGGCGAGCGCCCCCTAACAGGAACGTATGTTCTACTATACATGGTACCTGTCACACTCGTACGCGTCTGGGCCGGTGGGTGGACGAAGCGGAGTCGAGACTTCTGTCCTGCCCTGCACGGCCCCGGAAAGCCGTCACCGTAGGCGAATCCGTAAGTCGGTGTTCTCGGCCGCAGCGGCAATGCCCGCTTCAGCGCTCTTGGAGCCGCGCCTGCTGACCAGGTGTGTCGATGACCAAGCCGGTGGCTGGCTGTCCGGTTGAGACTGGTCTTTCAGGGCAACAACAGGTCGAAGGCATCGCTGATGGCGAGGGCCAGCGCTGGTTCTTGATCGTCGAAGAAGACGCCGATCGTGTTACCGACGGCATTCACTCGTACGGTCACGACGTTGTCGCAGCTGACCACGCTGTCATGGTCAAGACCGTTGCGGCGACCAACGAGCACCTCACTTGTAATGCCTCGGATGGTGCTGGTGATGGGGGCGATGGTCACCCAGGTGAGCAGGCGTAGCTTGGACTGGCGGGTCAGGATCAGTGCCGGTCGCCACTTGTCCAGCTGGACAGCCACGATGGAGCGCATCGCTGCGGGTCAGTCCAGCGGTGGGTGCGGTAGGTCGAGCGCGCCGTCCAGCTCGGGGTAGACGGGCTCGCCACGTTTGGCGAGCTCGACGAGCGTGGCCTCTTCGCCTCGGTAGCGCTGGTCTCGCTGCAGGCGGGAGATTCCCCGGCGGACAGCCTCGGAACGGTTGGCGGCCCGCCCCTCAGCGACCTCGGTGTCCAGGGCTGCCAACTCACAGTCGCTGACCCGAATAGCGATTTGGGTGCTCATGCAGTCAGCGTACCCAGGTCGTCAACCAAACGGTATGCGGCCCGGGGCGTAGGAGAGCGAGTGCCTACTACGCCGAGCACGGTAAGGCCGTCAAGTGGCTCTTGATCCGGTCCTCAGGTGAGCCGCATCCCAAGCGGCCCCGCGCAAACCGGCGGAGGTAGCACAGCCAACCTTGGTAATACCGCTGAGGCCAGGTGCAGCGCGTCGAGCGTGCCCAGCCGTGGATGGGCGATGTCGCAAGCGATGTCTTGTACGCAGCGGTCGAGTGGCACCAAGTCGAGGTCGCCGACTACCACACGAGCCTCCGCCAGGGTCTGGCTACCGACTCGCCGGGCGGCTCGGAGAACTTCGACACGTCCCAGTTCACTGGTGACCACTGGCTCCTCGGGGCGATGTTCAGCCACTCATCCAGAGCTGGCGTCTCATCCTCCCGCCGGACCAACTTCAACAGCGCTGAGGAGTCCAGGTAGATCACAGGCGTTCTTCGCGCGGCGTCGAGCAATTCTTGGTTGGTCGGCTCCCGGGCGGCAACCAGTACGGGCCGAGATGACCGTAGGCGCCCGGTGGGGCTGGGCGCGGGAATGAGCCTTCCGGCGGCGACCAGTCGATTCCTCGTGGTCTGGGAGCGCTGCGGCGACACCAGTAGGGCGACCAGTTCACCCCGCTCTGTCACTTCCACGGTCTCGCCCGCCTTGACCAACGCCAGATAGCGTGACGCGTTTTGACGAAGCTCTCGCACACCGATGCGCTGCATCAACCCGTTATCGGATGCAATGTGCTACCCGTTAGAGTAAGGCTCCTCCCGCTGCCGGGGCTACCGACGGCTTGAGCCCGCCAGGCGAGAAAGGGTGCCGGCGCTCCTGATCTCGAATCGGGCGGCCTTTGGTGACCGGCGGTACGGGAAGGGATGGGCGCGGCATGCCTGCTCCACAACGCAGACAGGCAGGGAGTCTCTCCCAAGCCATGGCGGGGTCAACCGGTCGTTGCAACGGCCCGGCTGAGAGCGCCTTTCGGCGACGCGGCGAGAGTCTTGAGGCGAACGATAAAGGACGGCCAGGGCCCCGACGGCTCACCGTTCTTGGTGCCACTGGCTAGTCCTGGGAGGTAGTGTCATGATGACCGCAAGGAGGTGTCAGGTGGCCGACCCCCGGGAGCCATTCGTTGGCCGAGGTGTCGAGCTCGAGTTGCTGGGTGCAGAGCTCGACCTGGCCAGGGCAGGCAATTCGAGGCTGGTGTGGATCGAGGCGCCGGCTGGCATGGGCAAGACCACGCTGGTCCGGCGCTTCCTCAACGATGCCGAGACACCGGTGGTCCTGTGGGCCGCCGCCGAGGAAACGCAAGTGACCCAGGACTGGAGGGTGCTCGACCGGCTCTTGGCCGGAGTGCCCGGGGAGATGCGCAGCCCAGCCGAGCGCCTCAGGGCGAGGCTCAGCCCTGATGCCAGGCCAGCAGTGGTGAGGACCGAGCTGGTAGAAGTGCTGAGAGGTCTCGAAGGCGCCCCCACAGTGGTGGTGCTCGATGACGCCGCTTGCATCGACCGGGCCTCAGCCGAGACGCTGCGGATCGCTTTCAGGCAGCTGGAGAGCGACCCCCTTCTGGTGGTGGCGACAGCTCGTCCCGGAGCCGACAGTGACTGGGAGCACCTGATCGCCACCGATGATCGGGCCCGGCGGGTACCACTGTCTGGGCTGTCGGCTGAGGATGTCCGCCGCCTGGCCGCTGCGAAGGGTAAACCTATCGAGCCATTGGCGGCCAGGCGCGTCCAGCGCCACACGGCAGGCAATCCCCTGTATGCCTGCGCTCTGATCGAGGAGCTCGACCAGGCCATCCTGGCCCGAGGACGTGGACCGCTGCCCGCACCTCGCTCGCTCACCCTCGCCGTGGGGAGGCGTCTGAGTGCATGCTCGCCCCCCGCCCAGGCGCTTGTGCAGGCCGTGGCCGTGCTGGGCAGCCCGGCCTCTCTGGACAGCGCGCGCCTCCTGGCCGGCCTGGAGGACCCTTGGCCAGCCTTGGAGGAGGCGGCGACAAAGGGTCTGCTGGTCGAGGTGGCGGGCTCCAGCTATGCGGAGGTGGCATTCGTCCGCCCGTTGGCGGCAGTGGCCGTGTACCACCAGCTCAGTCGGGGCTGTCGAAGCCACCTCCACGCGCAAGCCATGGCACTCAGCGCCGGAGAGGCGCGACTGCGTCACCAGGTGGAGGCAGCACGGTCCGTCCACTCGCAGGCTGAGGCTGTGGCTGGCCAGCTCGAAGCTCAGGCAGACCAGGAGATGGCCAATGGCGCGCCGCGACCGGCCGCCCTGCACATGGACCAGGCGGCCAGTCTGACCAGTGCGGGATGGCTACGTAGTCGGCGTCTCCTCCGGGCTGCCGAAGCGCTGCTGGCTTCGGGCGATGTCGCCGCCGCGGCAGCCCGCTGGCAGGAGGTAGAGCCGGGCTCCGGGCCGAGGGAGAGCCTCCTGGCTGGACAACTGACCTTCCTCGGGGGTCGAGCGTCGGCCGCCGAGCAATGCCTCGAGACAGCCTGGGGTCAGTCGCGCCAGATCGGGGAGCCGGCCCTGGCAGCCCGGGCGGCCTCGACCCGGGCCATTGTCGCAGTGACCAGGGGCCATGCCGACGTGGCGGCATACTGGGCCACAAAGGTTGAGCCCGCTCCTGGGGGTGGCGGCGCGCAGTACGGCTTGGCTGCCTGTCTGGGATGGTGATGGCGGGGCGGACCAACGAGGCCCTGGCCGGTCTCACGGGGATGGAGCAAGATCCCGAGTCGACCCTGGCTCGGGGCCTCCTGCGGATGTGGACCGACGACCTGGCCGGTGCGGCGGATGATCTTCGTGCTGTTGGCGCTCTCACCGAGGGTGACGGGTGCCTGCTCCAACTGGCCAACCACGTCATGGGCTTCCTGGCCGAGGTCGAGTACCGCTCAGGGAGCTGGGAGGATGCCATCACCCATGCCGAGGTGGCTGCCGGCGCCTCGACCGAGGGGGGACGGCCCTTGGACGCCGCCTTCATCCACGCCATCGCGGCGCGGCCCTTGCTGGCCATGGGCGCCTGGACCAGGTCAGACTTCCACGTCCGGGCCTCTTCTGATCTCGCCGGGCAGTTCCGGGCCGAACTGGTGGTGGCCTGCGCAGCCAGGGCTCGGGGCGCTCAGGCCATGGCTCTCGGGCACCACCAGGTCGCCCTTGACGCCGTTCGCATGGCGGAGAGAGCCGTGAGCCCGGCCGAGCGACCTTCTTCCCGGATGGGCCGGTCGAGGCACTGGCTCTCATCGCTCTCGACCGCCTGAGCGAGGCGGAGCAGGCTCTGGGTGCCTTCGAGGAAGGCACCCATGGGCCAGTTGCCGGGTCGCTGGGAGATAGTGTCACGGTAGAGCCTAAGGAGGTAAGCAGTGGCCGACCCCCGTCAACCGTTCGTTGGCCGAGGTGTCGAGCTCGAGTTGCTGGGGGGAGAGCTTGATGCGGCTCGGGCAGGAAATCCAGGACTGGTGTGGATCGAGGCGCCCACCGGCATGGGCAAGACCACACTGATCCGGCGTTTCCTCGACCGCTCTGAGACTCTGGTTACCCTTTGGGCGGACGCCGACGAGACGGAGGCAACCCGGCCCTGGGCGGCGCTCGACCGGTCGCTGGCCAGGGTGCCGGGAGGAAGGCGGAGCCCAGCCGCACGCCTTCGGTCAGTCCTGGACAGCGATGCCGCCCCTTCGACGGTGTGGTCGCCCTGGTAGAGGTGCTCCGAGGCCTCGATGGCGACCCCACGGTGATTGTCCTCGACGACGTCCAATGGATTGACCCTCCCTCGGCCCAGGCGCTGCGCCTGGCGTTCAGGCAGTTGGAACGACACCCTGTCCTGGTGGTGGCGGCAGCACGACCGGGAGCGGGCCGCGACTGGGACCGCCTTGTCGCCTCTGGTGGACGGGTCAGGCGGATGACGCTGCCGGGGTTGTCGGTTGAGGATCTCGCCCTCCTGGCGGCCGAGAAGGGCAAGGCCATCGAGCTGGCGGCGGCCAGACGCCTGGCCGACCACACGGATGGAAATCCCCTGCATGCCGCTGCCCTGATCGAAGAGTTGGACCATGCGGTACTGGCCAACGGCCGTGGACCCCTACCCGCGCCTCGCTCCTTCACTGAACTGGTGGTTAGTCGCCTGAAGCATTGTTCGCCGCCTACCCAGGCCCTCCTGCAGGGCGCGGCGGTGCTGGGAAGCCCAGCTCATCTGACCAGCGCGGCTCTGCTGGCTGGCGTGGAGGATCCTTCGCCAGTCCTGGAGGAGGCGGTGGCAGCCAATCTGCTCATCGAGGTGGCTGGCGCCAGTGATCTAGAGGTTGCCTTCACCCATCCGTTGGCGAGAGCAGCCGTATATCACCAGATCAGTCGGGGTAGTCGAAGCCGTCTGCACGGCCAAGCCGCGTCAGTCACCACCGGAGAGGCATGTGTCCGCCACCGCGTCGAGGCTGCACGAGTGTCGCCTTCCCAGGCAGAGGCTCTGGCCGGCGAGCTTGATGGTCAGGCACGCCAGGAGATGGCCAGCGGTGCACTGAGGGCCGCTGCCCTGCACTTCGACCAGGCCGCCAGTCTGACCAGCGAGGGCGCTCCTCGCAGTCGACGCCTCCTCGGGGCGGCTGAAGCCCTGATGGCCTTGGGTGACGCCGCCGGCGCCAAGGCGCGGGCCCAGGAGGCAACTGGGGACGCTCCCGAGGCTGGCTTGCTGGTTGGCCAACTGGCTTTCTTCGGGGGACGAACCTCAGTCGCCGAGGAGAGCCTCGAGGCAGCCTGGGCCCAGGGAGACCAGCTCGGGAAAAGGGCCTTGGCGTCCCGGGCGGCCTCGGCCCGGGCCATCGTGGCGGTGACCAGGGGCCACACCGACGAGGTGGCGCGCTGGGCGACCAGGGCCGGGGGCGGCCCTGGCGAAACGGCGGGAGAGGGTGTGTTGGCTGCCTCCTTGGGCCTGGTGATGGCCGGGCGCACGGCCGAGGCCCTGACCGGACTTCCCGAAACGGCCCATGATCACGAATGGACGCTGGCTCGGGGCGTGCTGCGGATGTGGACGGACGACCTGGCGGGGGCCAGGGATGATCTGGTGGCGGCCGCAGCCCTGACCCACGAGGGTGAGCTTGTTCAATTGGCCAGCCATGCTCTGGCCTTCCTGGCCGAGGTCGAGTATCGCTCGGGTGCCTGGGCAGACGCCATTGCCCATGGCGAGCGAGCTGCCGGCGCCTCGGTTGAGGCGGGACGACCCTGGGATGCTGCCTTCATTCATGGCATCGTGGCTCGGCCGCTGCTGGCCATGGGTGAATGGTCAAGGGCCGAGGCCCATGTCCGAGCCGTGACTGAGGTGGCCGAGTCGACTCCGGTGGAGCTGGTGGTGGCCTGCGCGGCCCGGGCCCGAGCGGCCCAGGCCATGGCTCTCGGCAATCACCGAGCCGCCCTCGACGCGGTCCGCCTGGCCGAGAGGGTGCTCAGCCCGGGTGAGCCGGCCTTCTTTCCCGACGGGCCGGTCGAGGCCCTGGCCCTGGTCGCCCTGGGCCGCCTCGATGAGGCCGAGGCCGCCCTCGACGCATTCGAAGCTCGCGCCACCGCGGTGAGCCGCCGCTCGTCACTGGCCCAGGCGGCCAGGGCACGGGGCCGGTTCAAGGCGGCCAGGGCACGGGGCCGGTTCAAGGCGGCCAGTGGAGACCTTGAGGAGGCCCAGGCCTGCCTCGTCGCCGGTCTGGCTGGCCTTGACGGCCTGGGCATGCCCTTCGAAGTAGGCCAGCTCCATTTGGACCTTGGACGTGTTCTCTCCCAGGCCGGAGATCACGGACCGGCCCGGGATGCGCTGGAGCTGGCCCGGATTGAACTTGCGAGCTTGAAGGCTCGACCATACCTCCTCATGTGTCAACGACTCCTCGATGAGCTGCCCATCCCAGTTGATCCCCGCCGCCTCACCCCGGCCGAACTGAAGGTGGCGGGTCTGGTGACCGCTGGCTTGTCGAACCGCCAAGTAGCCGAGCGGCTCTCTCTCAGTACCAAAACAGTGGATTGTCACCTGTAGCGTGTCTTCAAGAAGCTGCAGATCTCCCATCGAGCGGAGCTGGGTTCGCGGCTGACGGACTCCCTTCAGTAGCCGCGGCCACTCTTCAGTCCCTGCCTCAGGTCTTGTAGGTAGTCGTGTAGGTAGTTCTATAGGTACCTCAACAGGTTCCGTCTAGGTATACAAGGGTGATAGAAGTTCAATATCTTCCTAAGGTATCGACAAGCGATCGCGTTGCGTATGGTGACCAGAGCCGGCCGTCATCGGATTCTCCGGTGGGCCCACGGCAGATGAAGAGGTCATGCTCATGCCGCTACGCCGCACCGCAAGCCGGGCTGTTGTCGTCACTCAGGCCATGGCCCTTGTCGTGGTTCTCGCCGTGGCCGTGACTCCCGCCGCGGCCGCCACCAAGACTGGGACCGGCCCGGTCGCCGCGCCTACGGCTACGCCGCCAGTCCCGACATCGGCTCGGGTGGGGGAGATCGAATCGTTGGGCTCGCCGACAACAAATAAGTGCTGCGGGAGTCGCGAACAATCAGTCTGCCTTGGTATTTGGTGGCGGCCTGACGCAATATTCTGCCTGCCAACAGGCGGGTGGATGCCCTGGACTGACAACACCCCTGCTGCCGGTTGGAATCAACTTTACAGTGCCCTAAACGGTGATCCTGCTACAACACAGAAGAGCTTGCCATTCTCCACGGATATAAAGAAGACCTAGTTAGTCGTCTCCTTCTCTCATTTTGAAGGGAAATATTTCTGATGCTTAGTGTTCGAATAAAGCGGTTCGCTACCGTAGCTGGCGTTTTAGGAACGTGTGGTACAGTCGCAACAATCACTATGTCGAGCGCATTGGCGGCTGTGCAAGAAGTTCATTTGAGCTCAGACAGTGGTCCGCCCGGAACATCGGTCACGATCACGGTTACCGACTGCAACAAGGTGAATGTAGCTTTCACGGACGGATCTCTAAACGAAATAATTCCGGGGAACGTTACAGGCGTTAGCCAAAATCCGAATCTTCCAGTGGGCAACTTTACAGGTAGCTACGTCATTCCTGCGAATGCATCGGCAGGTCCTGCACGAGTGGTGGCCACGTGCGGAGCGGGTGTGCCGGGCGCGTCGTACACTACGAGTTTTACGGTGACCAGTGCCCAGGGGTCCACCACGGCGCCTACGCCGAGCGCGACGGGCCGCACCGGCACTACGCCGACAACCTCGGGGTCGTCGAGCTCGTCGGGATCCGGATCTCAGGTGAGCCGTATCCCGAGTGGTCCGGCCCAGACTGGCGGCGGCAGCACGGCCGGGGGAACGAAATTTCCTCTCGCCCTTGGCGGTGGGTCTGTGATGCTGACAGGCGGAGCCATGGCGGCGCTGGCTTACCGGCGCCGCTCAGCCGAGGCGGCGAGCTGAGCTTGGAAGCGCAAGTAGCCGACTGCTGACCCCGATTGGCTCTGCTGGAGCCTGCAAGTCATTACCCTTAGCTTAGAAAGGGACTCTGTGCGTAGAAAATCGATTCAGATGATTGGTGCCGCTGCGGTAGCCTGCGGCGGCATAGGAGCAGTGTCGTTGATTGCTATCCCAGGGGCGTCGGCGGCTGCCCCACTCAGCATCAGCCCAAATAGCGGCCCACCAGGCACGCGGGTGGTGGCCACGGTGACCAACTGCAACCTGCCCAAGGTGGGTTTCAGCGACCGCACCATATCTGCAACCATTACGGGCACGAGCTATGTGATCCCGTCGAACGCTTCAGATGTGGCCAATTTCTCCGTAACCTGCACGCCAGCGGGTGGGGGAGGAGCAACCACCTCCTACACGGTACCTTTCTCAGTAACTGCTACCACTTCCAGCACCACTGTCGCCGGGCACGCCAGTACACCGAGCACGACCGGCCGCACCGGCACGACGCCCACAACCTCGCGGTCTTCAACCACGTCGGGATCCGGATCTCAGGTGAGCCGCATCCCGAGCGGTCCGGCGCAGACGGGCGGCGGCAGCGCAGCCGGAGGACCAAACCTTGCACTGGCCGTGGGCGGTGGGTCAGTGATGCTGGCCGGCGGAGCCATGGCGGTCATGGCATACCGACGCCGGCCAGACCAAGCGCCGGCGCGCTGAAACTGAAAGCACACCAGGACCGCCCAGAAAGGAACGGTGATATGTCTGTTCGACGATTGCTATCTACGATCGTTTTGATAGCTACCTTCGAGATGGTGACGACAGGATCAGCTTTTGGTGCTACCGGTACACAACCGATTATTACCCTCTCCGTGGCCCCCTCGAGTGGTCATCCGGGAACAGCTGTGGGAGTGCGCGGTACTCAGTGTGGCGGTTCGCCAACGGTAATGTTTCAGACGCCAAGTGTGGTTCAGGCTGGTACCGGTAACGGTATTGCAGTACCTGTGTCCTACAGTGCTGGGACGCAGAGCTTCCGTGGAACGTTTACGATCCCCACGTCTTCGTCCACCGGTAGCGCTCTAGTCTTGGTGACTTGTGACAGAAGTGCAGGGACGACCGCGTCGTTTACCGTGACGGGGAGTTCTGCCTCCAGCAGTACCACCGCGGCGCCGACCACGACGGGCCATACCACCACGACGCCGAGCACGAGCGGGTCCTCCAGTAGCACCGGGTCAGGATCTCAGGTGAGCCGTATCCCGAGTGGTCCGGCCCAGACTGGCGGCGGCAGCGCAGCCGGAGGACCGAACCTGGCACTGGCCATGGGCGGTGGGTCAGTGATGCTGGCCGGCGGAGCCATGGTGGCGCTTGCCTACCGACGCCGGTCAGCCGAGGCGGCGAGCTGAGCTTGGAAGCGCAAGTAGCCGACTGCTGACCCCGATTGGCTCTGCTGGAGCCTGAAGTCGTTACCCTCAGAAAGGACCCTGTGCGTAGAACTCCCATTCAGTTGATTGGTGTGACAGCGGTAGCCTTCGGCGGCATAGGAGCAGGATCGTTGATCGCTATGCCGAGCGCATCGGCGGCTGGCGTAATCAGTCTCAGCCCAAGTAGTGGGCCGCCGGGCACTCGGATAGCGATCACGCTGACCGACTGCCAGGGACCCACTCTGAGTTTCAGTGACGGTTCTGTAAATACGATTATTCCGGGCGGTACGCCGGCGCATACGGTCACTGGCTTAAGTCAAGATCCCAACCTGCCGGCCGGCAACTTCTCGGGGAGCTACGTCATCCCATTGCATTCGCCGGCAGGTACCGGCAACTTTTCCGTAACTTGCACGCATGCCGTCACGCCAGGAGCATCGGTACCCTTCTCAGTAACTGCTACCACCTCCAGCACCACTGTCACCGGGCACGCCAGTACGCCGACCACGACGGGCCATACCGGCACGACGCCGAGCACGAGCGGGTCCTCCAGTGGCACCGGGTCAGGATCTCAGGTGAGCCGTATTCCGAGCGGCCCGGCTCAGACTGGCGGCGGCAGCGCAGCCGGAGGACCGAGCTGGTCCCTGGCCATGGGCGGTGGATCGATGATGCTGACAGGCGGAACCATGGCTGCCCTGGCTTATCGACGCCGCTCAGGCGAAGCCCGGACGCGCTGAGCCCAAGAGCAAACCAGGACTGCTGACCAGCATTGACAAGGCGTGCATTCGTTTGGGCGGTAGCCGCCTTGTTGGTGTTGGCGGGGGGTGCGGCCATCGCTTTGGCGTTGGTCGGTCACAACGGTGCCCCCCAGCCACCGAGCAGCGCGGCGGGAACTACCTCGTCTGCGCCAGCGACAACGGCCACGCCGTCCGGCGGCTCTGGCCTGCTGCCACGGTCTCAGCCGGGGACGATCCGAATACCGGCCATCGGGGTCACCTCGGTCGTTACGCAGATCGGAGAGAACCCCGACGGCACCATCGCCGTGCCCCAGCCCGGCCCTGACTACAACAAGGCGGCCTGGTACAAGTACTCGCCCACTCCTGGCCAGCTCGGCCCCTCCATCATCGAGGGTCACGTGGATTCGGCCAAGCAGGGCCCCTCGGTCTTCTACCGGCTGGGAGACCTGCGACCAGGCAATGAGGTGGACGTCACCTTGGCCGATGGCCGCGTGGCGGTGTTCACCATCGACGGCGTGCGTTCCTATTCCAAGGACCAGTTCCCCACCCAGGTGGTCTACGGCAATACCAACGACCCCGCGCTGCGGTTGCTGACCTGCGGAGGCAACTTCGATGCCAGCACCGGGCACTATCTCAACAACATCGTCGCCTTCGGGCACCTCACCAGCTCCCGGTAGTCGGTTCCCGTCCTACGGCCAGCGGATGGCGGCTTCGAGATCACCCGCCCGCACCGTCAGGAGGGTGCTTTCCGAAGCGTCTTGATAGTGATCACCGGCGAGCACCAACACCCGCAGCCGCCGCTCGGGCGGGTCGACCACCAGGACCTCCTCGACACCATGGGCGGCGTAGAACGGGAGCTTGTCGTAGGTCTCGTCGCCGGGCGTGAGGATCTCGATCACCACGGCCGCGGTGGGCAGGAAGGCGGCATCGGGATCGGGCTGGCCTCGGTGGACGCCACGGTCGGGGACACGGAAGTTATTGGCGGCTCCCAGGTTGAATGGGCTAGTCATCACAAGCCCAGCCTCGCGGGCAAGGGGACCCAGTAGCTCGGCGAGCTGTTGATCCAGGTAGCCGTGGCCGAAGCGGGCCATCGGGGCCATGTGGTACACGCCCTCCCACATCTCGTGGTAGCGGTCCTGCCCGAGTCGCTGGCGCCGCTCGATGAGCTGCTCCACTTCCACGGGCGGCGGGTCGAGCACCACGGTCTTCACGCCCCCAGGCTAATCGGGCACCCCAGCCGGGGGTCGCCAGCCCGACACGTCACCGGCTACCGCGAGTGGACCAGACCCCTAAGGACGCTGGCGGTGACCACGCCGTAGGCCAGGTGCGGGACGATGTCGCTGACCCAGTCCTTGGCCGCCCAGGTACGGGGGTCGGTCACCCCCAGGGCCACCATGGGCCCATTGCCACCCACCAGCGCTCCCACCGTGGCCACCACGCCGCCCACCACCCGACCCGGGCGCCAGCCGGCCGAGCAGGCCAGGCCCAACAGGGCGCCCACGCCCACACCGGCAGCCAGGCCGGTGAGGGGACCGAGTCCGGCGATGCGGTTCTCCCGGGCCTCCCCACGGCCGGGGATGGGGATGTGGAGCTTCTCCGAGAGCTTCTCGACGGTGTCTTCGGGTGTGCTGCTGGTCGGCCTGGCCCGAACCACCATGTCGAGGTAGGTGACGGCATTGAGCGCAGTAGTGCCTGCCGCCCCGGCCGCCGCCCCGAGCAGTAGGACTCTGGGGGCTCTCACGGCCGACTGCCATCCCCGGTAAGGTGCATATTCGCATGCTAACATGTATCTGTGCCTAGAACGGTGCAGATACGGGACTTGGATGATGACGTCTATGCCGCCCTCCAGCGCCATGCCGCGGCGGCCGGTGTGACTGTTCCGGAGCTGCTGCGCCGGGAGGCAGCCCGTATTGCAGCGCGGCCCCCGTTGGAGGAATGGCTGGCGCGCACCCGGCGGCGTCACACCACCACCACCACCGCCGATGTGATCGAGGCATTGGACGAGGTGCGGGGGCCCTGGCCGGATGCTGGTGGTTGACGCTTCCTGCCTCTACGAGGTGGTCACCGGTTCTCCCCGGGCGGATGAGATCAGGCATCGCCTGGCCGATGACCCTGATCACGTCGCTCCTCACGTGGTCGACGTCGAGGTCCTCAATGTGATCCGGCGAGACTGGCTCCTCCGCCGCCTCGACGCCACCGCGGCTGACCAGGCGGTCGAGGATCTGAGGGACTGGCCAGGGGAGCGGTTCGCCCACCGTGGCCTCCTGGACCGGGCATGGGAGCTGCGCATGAACGTCCGGGGGTGGGACGCGGTGTATGTGGCGCTGGCCGAGGCGATGGAGGCCACCCTCATCACCAGCGATGAGCGACTGGGCCGGGTGGGCGGCCTACGCTGCCCGATCGAGGTCCTCGGCGGATAGCCCCTCTCCCCACCCAGCCGTAGAGTCCAGACCCATGGCTGACCTGTATGCCGACGTGGTGGGCCAGGACCAGGCGGTGGGCGCCCTGCGGGCGGCGACTCGTGCCCCGGTCCACGCTTACCTGCTGGTGGGGCCGCCCGGGTCGGGCAAGCGGGCTGCCGCCCGCTCCTTCGCCGCCTCCCTGCTGTGCCGCCAGGGCGGCTGTGGCCAGTGCGCCGACTGCCGGCGAGCCCTGGCCGAGGGCCATCCCGACCTGGCGGTGGTGGAGCGGGCGGCGGCCTTCATCCGGGTGGACGAGGCTCGGGAGATCACCCGGATGGCCGTGCGCAGCCCCCTCGAGGGCCGATATCAGGTACTGGTGCTGGTCGACTTCCACCTGGTCGACAAGGCCGCCCCCGCCCTGCTCAAGACCATCGAGGAGCCGCCCCCGACCACCGTCTTCGTCGTCCTGGCCGAGCACCTGGCTCCCGCCCTGGTGACCCTGGCCAGCCGATGCGCCCGGATCGACTTCGTTCCCCTCTCACCTGACGCGTTGGTCGCCCAGCTCCGGGTGGAGGGCATCGACGAGCGGACGGCTCGTGAGGCGGCAGCCGCCTCCGGCGGGCGCATGGACCGGGCCCGCCTGCTGGCCTCCGATCCGGCCATCACTGCCCGCCTGGCCCGCTGGCGAGAGGCTCCCCAGCGCTTGGACGGCACCGGCTCGGCGGTGGCATCAGTGGTGGACGAGCTGTTGGCCAGTGCCGACGCCACCCTGGAACCGCTCAGGAGCCGCCAGACGGCCGAGCTGGAGGTGCTGGCCTCCAGGTCCCGAATGGCCGGCGAACGAGGCATACCGGGCCAGAGTGAGGTCCAGGCCCGTCACCGGCGCGAGCAACGGCGGTGGAGGACCGACGAGCTGCGTTACGGGTTGGCAGCCATGGCTGGGGTCTACCGGGACCGACTGCTGTCCACCTCGAGCACTGGGGGAGGGGCCACCGGGCGGCTCACTGCGGGTTGGGTTCAGGCCATTCAGGCCATTCAGGCGGCGGCCGCCGCCCTGGACCGCAATCCCAACGAGACCCTACTGCTGCAGGGGCTGGCGCTGGGTCTCCCGGCGGCCGTGCCCATGGAGGTGGGGGCACCGATGGAGGGTGGCGGCGCTCAATTTCGCGCCTGATGGCCAGACAGAGCCGATCTCTCGGCACTGGTGGTTTACTTTGGACGCACCGCCCGAGTAGCTCAGACGGCAGAGCATTCGACTCGTAATCGAAAGGTCAGGGGTTCGATTCCCCTCTCGGGCTCCCTCAGTCAGTCTGATCCAGGCCGCGGCTACTGTGCTGGGATGGCCGACCAGGGGGACTTCGCCGACCAGGCGATGCAGCACATGGGCGCCCTCTACAGCGCCGCGCTGCGGATGACCCGCAACCCGAGCGATGCCGAGGACCTGGTCCAGGAGACCTATCTCAAGGCATACCGGGCGTTTGGGGGATTCCGGGAGGGGACCAACCTCAAGGCCTGGCTGTACAAGATCCTAACCAATACCTTCATCAACAGCTACCGGGCCCGCAAGCGCCGCCCGGAGCAGAGCGAGATCGAAGATGTCGAGGACCTGTACCTGTACCGGCGGCTCGGCGGGCTGGAGGCGGCGGCGGCGGGAATCAGCGCGGAGGACGAGGTGATGGCCCACTTCACCGACACCGAGGTCAAAGAGGCGCTGGAGTCACTGCCCGAGCAGTTCCGCATGGCCGTGCTGCTGGCCGACGTGGAGGGTTTCTCCTACAAGGAGATTGCCGAGATCACCGACGTCCCGGTGGGCACGGTGATGAGCCGGCTACATCGCGGAAGAAGAGCGCTCCAAAAGGCGTTGTGGGAATTTGGCTTGGAACGAGGCCTCGTCGGTGACCGAGACAGGTGATCTGCCTGCGGACTGCCCGACTCAGCCCAGGAGGATGACCAGATGCACGACGGCGACAGTTGCCAGGAGACGATCCACCGCCTCTACCACTTCTTGGACGGCGAACTGACGGAAGACAAGCGGGCGCAGATCCGTGGCCACCTGGACGATTGCGGGCCGTGCCTGGAGGCCTTCGACTTCGAGGCCGAGCTTCGCCACATGATCGCCAGCCGGTGTCGGGACCGGGTCCCTGACCGGCTGCGGGCCAAGGTGGCGGCAGCCATCGGTCACGAGCTGAGCCAATGAGGGCGAAGCGCCGTTGCCCCTGCGGAGCACTGTCAATGAGAGGAGAGCGCCGTAGTCCCGGCGGTATTAGTCCCGGCGGTAGTAGTCCCGGCGGTAGTAGTCCCGGCGGTAGTAGTCCCGGCGGAGGAGGGTTATCATGAGCGAGGCCATCTCCTGGGACGTCGTGCAGCGGGTGGCCGCCCGGGTGGCCGATGTCAAGGGACCCACCGAGGACTACCATCCGGCTACCCTCCAGGCCCATTTCGACGAGCTCACGGCCCAGGCTGAGGAGTTGGTGGGGGCGGCCACCGGCCTGCGATCACTGGCCGGCCCGGCCCGGGCCCGGGTGACCGACCGGGCGGGATGGGTCACGGCCAACGTGGCCTCCTTCCAGCGCCTGCTGCGTCCGGTGATCGACCGGATCGCACCCCGCCTGACGGCCGGGCCCCTGGCCGGTGTCGGGCGGGTGGCAGCCGGGGTGCAGGTGGGCACCATCCTGGGATGGATGTCGACCCGTGTCCTCGGCCAGTACGACCTGCTCCTGGTCGAGGAAGAGCGCCCCGAGGACCAGGACATGGTCTACTTCGTGGGGCCCAACATCGTGGGCCTGGAGAAGCGCTTCGGGTTCCCCCCCAAGCAATTTCGGCTCTGGCTGGCGCTCCACGAGGTCACCCACCGAGCCCAGTTCACCGGCGTGCCCTGGATGCGGGCTCACTTCCTGGCTCTGGTCGAGAAGGGAATAGGGAGCATCGACCCTGACCCTCGCCGGCTCCTGGAGGCATTCAAGACGGCGGCTGGTCAGATCCGCCAAGGGACCAACCCGTTGGCCGACGGAGGCCTGCTCAACCTGGTGGCTGGGCCCGAGCAACGGGCGGTCATCGGTGAGCTCCAGAGCCTCATGAGCCTGCTGGAGGGCCACGGTGACGTGGTCATGGACCGGGCCGGGGCGGCCGCCATCCCCAGTGCCGGCCATTTCTCCCGGGTACTCCGGGAGCGTCGCAACCAGGCTAGGGGGCCGGCCCGGCTGTTGCAGCAGCTGATCGGCCTGGAGGCCAAGATGCGCCAGTACCAGGAGGGTGAGGACTTCATCGCGGCGGTGGAGGCCGAGGGTGGTATGGAGTTGTTCGACAGGGTGTGGCGGGGGCCCGAGTGGCTGCCCAGCTTGGAGGAGGTCCGGGATCCGCCTCGGTGGGTGAGCAGGGTGCGGGCCGCCGCCGCCGCCGAGGGTTGAGTGGCCCGTGCCGGCGCCGAGGGTTGAGCTGCCCGGTGCCGCTTGCTGAGACGCGCGCCGGCTTGACCGTCGCACTGCTGGCCAGATGCCGATTTCCTCCGCCTGGCACGCCTGTCACGTGTGGCGTCTCTGGCGGCGCTGACTCGCTGGCCCTGTTGGTCCTGGCTACCGCGGCTGGCTGTCGGGTCACCGCGGTTCACGTGGACCATGGGTTGCGCCCTGGTTCGTCAACCGAAGCCGAGGTGGTGGCGGTGGCCGCTCGGCGCTTCGGTGCCCGCCTTCGGGCGGAGAAGGTCCACGTGGCTCCCGGGCCCAATCTGGAGGCCCGGGCCCGGGCTGTCCGGTTGGTCGCCCTGGGCGAGGGAGCAGCCACCGGGCACACGGCGGACGACCAGGCCGAGACCATGATCCTCAACCTCATGCGCGGATCTGGTCTGGATGGCCTGGCCGGCATACGCCCTGGACCACGCCATCCCATTCTCGACCTGCGGCGACACGAGACGGTCGCCCTGTGCGCGTCCATGGGGCTGGAACCGGTCACCGATCCTACCAATTTCGACCCAGCTCATCGCCGTAACCGGGTCCGCCACGAGGTGGTCCCCCTCTTGTGTGAGGTGGCCGGCCGGGACGTGGTCCCGGTCTTGACCCGCCAGGCCGCTCTGTTGGCCGACGAGGCTGACCTGCTGGACCACATGGCGGTCGGAGGGGACCCCACCGACGCCCGCTGGCTGACCGGGGCCGCCCGGCCCCTGGCCCGGCGCAGCGTGCGGCGCTGGCTCAGGGACGAGCGGGGCTATGCGCCGGGAGCAGCCGCGGTCGAGCGAGTGCTGGCGGTGGCGGGCGGCCAGGTCCGGGCCACCGAGGTGGGAGGCGGTCGCCGAGTGGCGCGCACCAAGGGTCGCCTCAGAGCCGAGCCAATCATGGCGGCCCAGCGGTGCCCATGACCTCGGCTCCTGAGCCCGACGGCTCGGCCGGCGCCCAAACCGGTGCCGCTCGCTGGTCGGGGATCGACTTGGGCGCCACTGTGGTCGCCTCCGCCGACCTCCTGGTTCGAGTGACCGCCCTGGGCGACCAGATAACCGCTGACTACGCAGGTCGAGCTCCCTTGCTGGTGGGCGTGCTCAAGGGCGCCTTCATCTTCATGAGCGACCTGGCCCGCGCCATCCGCCTGCCCGTCGAGTTCGACTTCATGGCGGTGGCCTCCTACGGCAGCGCCACCAAGACCAGCGGGGTGGTGCGCATAGTCAAGGATCTGGACCTCGACCTGACCGGGCGTCACGTCCTGGTGGTGGAGGACATCGTGGACAGCGGCCTCACCCTCTCCTACCTGCGGCGCAACCTGCTGGCTCGCCACCCGGCCAGCCTGGAGGTCTGTGCCCTGCTGGTCAAGGATGGTCTCCAGCGCACCGAGCTGGACCTGCGATATGTGGGTTTCCACATCCCACCCGACTTCGTGGTGGGCTACGGGCTGGATGCCGGCGAACGCTACCGCAACCTCTCGGACGTGTACGTCTATCGCGGGCCCGACTCGTCCAACCCGACGGTGCCCCGGTAAGGCGTTGGGCGTCGACCGCCTCCGGGTGCAGGCGGCGGTGAACGAGCTGCTCACTGCCATTGGCGAGGATCCGCACCGGGAGGGACTGATCGAGACGCCCCAGCGGGTGGCGGCCATGTACGAGGAGGTACTGGCCGGCCTGCATGACGACCCGGCTCGGCACCTCACCGTGACCTTCGCGGCCGACCACGACGAGATGGTGATGGTGAAGGACATGGCCTTCGCCTCGTTGTGCGAGCACCACCTGGTGCCCTTCGTCGGCCGGGCCCATGTGGCCTACATCCCCAACCAGGAGGGTCGAATCACCGGTCTGTCCAAGCTGGCCCGGGTGGTGGACGGCTTCGCCCAGCGCCTCCAGGTCCAGGAGCGTATGACCACGCAGGTGGCCGACACCCTCGAAAGAGTGCTCGAGCCGCGGGGGGTCCTGGTGGTCGTCGAGGCCGAGCACCTCTGCATGTCCATGCGAGGGGTACGCAAACCGGGAGCCATAACGGTGACGTCGGCGGTCCGTGGCCTCTTCAGGGCGGACCTGGCCACCCGGTCCGAGGCCATGCAGTTCATCCACGGTGGTCCGGGCGCAGGGCGCTGACTGGCCCACCGGCAGTCTGGGCCGTTTACGCTGGCCGGCGATGCCTGCGCTGGTCATGGGAGTGCTGAACGTCACGCCCGACTCATTTTCCGACGGTGGGCGCTATCTCGATCACGACGTGGCGGTGGCCCGCGGCTTGGAGATGCTGGCCGAGGGGGCGGCGGTGATCGACATCGGGGGGGAATCCAGCCGGCCTGGCGCCAATCCGGTCTCCGCCGCCGAGGAATGCCGGCGGGTGCTGCCGGTAGTCGAGGCCCTGGCACCCCACGGCCGGGTCTCCATCGACACGGCCAAGGTGTCGGTTGCCGAGGCGGCGCTGGCGGCCGGGGCCACCCTGGTGAACGACATCACCGCCTCCCTGGCCGAGGTGGCGGCGGCCGCCGGGGCGGGATGGGTGGTCATGCACATGCAGGGAACGCCCCAGGACATGCAGGACAACCCGAGCTACACCGACGTGGTGGCCGAGGTGCGCCACTTCCTCTTCGCCCGGGCCGAGAAAGCCCTGTCCCTGGGGGTGACTGAGGTCTGGATCGACCCCGGCATCGGGTTCGGAAAACGGCCTGGTCACAACCTCACGCTCCTCCGCCACCTGCACGAGCTGGTCGCCGGCGGCTACCCGGTCCTGGTCGGCACCAGCCGCAAGAGCTTCCTTGGCTCGGTAGACCCAGCCCGGGCCACGCCTGCCCCGGTGCACGACCGCACCGAGGAGTCCCTGGCCACGGCGGTGTGGGCCATGTCGGCCGGTGTGGGAATGGTGCGGGCTCACGACGTGGCTGGCACCGTCCAGGCGGCCCAGGTGGTGGGCTGTGCCTCTGGGCGGTGCTCTTGAGGGGGCGGTGGGCTGACGGCATCCCGCCGCGCAACTTCGCCTGGATCATCAAGGACCAGTTGGCCATCTCCGAGCGGCCCGGTGGCCAATCTCGCAACCATCGCCCGGTCCGCCGTCAGGAGGAGATCCTCTGGCTGAGGAGCCAGGGCTTTACTCGGATGGTCTCGTTGCTCGGGTCGCCTCACAACCTGCGCGCCTACGAGCAGTTGGGGATGGCCTGGTCTCAGGTCCCCTTCTCGGCCAATAGCGAGGTCCGGACCAGCCTGGTCGATCTCTACGCCCAGCTGCGCCAGCTGTCGGAGGCAGACGAGCACGTTCTGGTGCACGAGGAGGAGCTGAGCGATCAGTTGATGGGGGCCATGGCTGGCTACCTGCTCTGGTCGAAGAAACTGGCCAGCGGAGCTCAGGCCATCAGTATCCTCGAGCAGATGGTGGGCCGACAGATGGGTTCGGTGGGCCGGGAGCTGGTGGCCCTGGTCCCAGAGCTCTGAGCGGTGGGCAGCCCTGGCCGCATCGAGCTGCGAGGCCTTCGGGTGGTTGGTACCCACGGTGCCCTGGCCGAGGAGCAGGAGCGGGCCCAGCCCTTCGAGGTCGATCTGGACGTGGAGGTGGATCTCGGACGAGCGGCCGACAGCGATGAGCTGGCCGACACGGTTGACTACGCCCGGGCCGTGCAGGCCGCGGCGGCGGTGGTGCACGGCGAGAGCTTCCGGCTGCTGGAGGGCCTGGCCGGCGCCATTGCCCGGGCGGTGCTGGCTGACCAGCAGGCACTGTCGGTCACGGTAACGGTGCGCAAGCTGCGTCCACCCGTCGCCGCCGACCTCGCATCGGTAGGCGTCCGGCTGACCCGGCGCCCCGACCGGCCCGACCGGCCCGACCGGCCCGACGCTGGCGACGGGCCCGACGCTGGGCTCCGGTGAGGGCCTTCCTGGGACTGGGCACCAACCTGGGTGACCGGCGGCGGCACCTGAGGGAGGCGGTGTCGGCTCTCCCCGACCTGGTGGCCGTCTCCCCCGTGTACGAGAGTGACCCGGTTGGCGGTCCGCCCGGCCAGGGCCCCTACCTCGACCTGGTAGCCGAGCTGGACACCGATCTGACCCCTCGTCAACTCCTGTCGCTGGGTCGGCGGCTGGAGGGGGCAGCCGGGCGGGTGCCGGGGGAGCGTTGGGGGCCGCGCCCGCTGGATGTGGATGTGCTGCTGGTGGGTGAGCTGGAGATCCATGAGGCCGATCTGGTGGTCCCCCACCCGCGTATGTGGGACAGAGGGTTCGTGCTGGCTCCCCTGGTCGACCTGGCCCCCGAGCTGGTCCCTCCTGGGTGGGAGGCCCGGGTCGTTGGTCGGGCCGAGCCGGCAGGTACCCTGGAGCTGCTCACGAACGGCACCTCCGACGCGGGGGCCGGAACGTCGAAAGCAGGGTGATGGAGCTGAACCGGGTGGACCCGAAGCGATGATGGTGATTGATACCGTCGAGGCACTGGTCAAAGCAAGCGAGGCGGCCCGGTCGGACGGTAGGCGGATCGGATTGGTGGCGACCATGGGCGCCCTGCACGCCGGTCACCTGTCCCTGCTGCAGCGGGCCGCCCACGACAACGACACGGTGGTGGGCACCGTGTTCGTCAACCCGCTGCAGTTTGGAGCCGGGGAGGATGCGGCCAGCTATCCCCGAGACCCGCGCCGCGACGCCACCCTGGCTGAGGCGGCAGGTGCCGATTACCTGTTCGTGCCCTCCCGTGAGGAGATGTACTCGCAGCCGCCCCTGACCTCGATCCGAGTGGCCGGCCTGTCGCAGCGTCTGGAAGGGCGGTCCAGGCCAGGTCATTTCGAGGGGGTGGCCCTGGTGGTGGCCAAGCTATTTGCCCTGGTCGGGTCCTGTCGGGCCTACTTCGGAGAGAAGGACTACCAGCAGCTGTGCCTGGTGCGCCGCCTGGCCGCCGACCTGTCCTTCCCGGTGGAGGTGGTGGGTTGCCGCACTGTTCGCGACCGTGATGGGCTGGCCCTCTCCAGTCGCAACGGCCGGTTGTCTGCCACCGAGCGAGCCGCCGCTCTCGTGGTTCACCGCGCTCTGGTGGCGGGGCGACGCCAGGTGGAGGCGGGGCAGCGCCACCCGGCGACGGTGTCGCAGGTGATGGCGGACGTCATCGCGGCCGAGCCACTGGCCGATCTCGACTATGCCGAGGCGGTCGACCCGGTCGACCTGCAGACCCCTGATCTCCTGGCTGGGGAAGTGCGCCTGCTGGTGGCGGCCAGGATCGGCGTGGTGCGCCTCATCGACAACCTGGCGGCAGTGGTGGGCGAGGGCTCCAACTCTGAAGGGCGCTCCAACGCCAAGGGGCAGTCATGCGACGGCGCATGATGAAGTCGAAGATCCACCGGGCCACCGTCACCGACGCCAAGTTGAACTACGCAGGATCAATCAGCCTCGACCCACGGCTGATGACGCTGGCCGACATCCGCCCACACGAGCAGGTGGCGGTGCTCGACATCGACAACGGGGCTCGTTTCGAGACTTACGCCATCGCTGGGGAAACTGGCCAGGTGTGCCTGAATGGGGCGGCGGCCCGCCTGGTCCAGCCGGGCGACAGGGTCATCATCATCTCCTACGCCGACTACGAGGACGCCGAGCTCGACGGCTTCGAGCCCCGAGTGGTACAGGTCGACGCGGTCAACTCAGCTGCCGAACGGGCGGACACTGCGTAGGTGGGCACCCACCACCTGGACTCGTCTCCTCCAGGGTTCCTCGACGTGTTGGTGCTGGGCAGCGGGGTAGCCGGGCTCTCAGTAGCCATGAGCCTGTGTTCCCAGGCGGTGGCACCCGAGGTCCGGGCGGCCAAGGCGGGGACGGGCGAGGTCGGGACGGCCGAGGCCTTGGCCGCAATGCGGGTCGGCATCCTGACCAAGGGGGAGCTGGCTGATGCCACCACCCGATGGGCCCAGGGTGGGGTTGCCGTAGTCCTCCCGGTCGACGGGTGCCGCGACCGGGAGGGCCGGGACTCCACCGACCTCCACCTGGTCGACACGGTGGCCGCCGGGGCGGGGCTGTGCGACACCGATGCAGCCGGAGTACTGGTCAAGGAGGGGCCCCGGCGGGTAAAGGAGCTGATCGCCCTGGGCACCGTCTTCGACCGCCAGCCCAGCGGTGAGCTGGCCCTGGCCCGAGAAGGCGGCCATTCCACCGCTCGGGTGGTCCATGCCGGAGGAGCGGCCACCGGAGCCGAGGTCGAGCGAGCCCTGGTGGCGGCGGTCCGGGCCACCCCGGCGGTGATCCTCGAGGGCTGGCTGGCGCTCGACCTGCTGGTCGAAGCGGACCGATGCCGGGGGGTGGTGGCCCTCGATCCGGCGGGAGACCTCCGCCAGATCCGGGCCGCCAATGTTGTCCTGGCCACCGGAGGCGCGGGCCAGCTGTTCTCGGTGACCACCAACCCGCCCGAGGCGACGGGCGACGGCATCGCCATGGCCCTTCGGGCCGGCGTGGCGGTCACCGACCTCGAGTTCGTGCAGTTCCACCCCACTGCTCTGTACCCCGGGCCGCCCCGCCGAGGGAACTGGGATGGGCAACGACCCTCCTCCCGCCCCCAGGCCCCCGGCCCCCGGCTGCTGCTCTCCGAGGCCTTGCGGGGCCACGGCGCCATCTTGCGAGACGCCGAGGGTCAGCACTTCGTCGACGAGCTTGCTCCCAGGGACGTGGTCAGCCGGGCCATGGCGCAGCGCTTGGCTGCCCAGGGCGTTCCCCACCTCTGGCTGGACGCCACCGGGCTGGCTCACTTTGCCGAGCGCTTCCCGGCCATGGCTGGGGCGCTGGAGGCGTACGGACTGGATCCGGCCTCCGACTGGCTGCCGGTCGCCCCCGCCGCCCATTACCTCTCCGGTGGGGTGGTCACCGACCTCGACGGGGCGACATCGCTGCCCGGGCTGTGGGCGTGCGGCGAGGTGGCCTGCACCGGTGTGCACGGGGCCAACCGACTGGCCTCCAATTCGCTACTGGAGGGACTGGTGTTCGCCGGCCAGGTGGTGGACGCCATCGCCGCCGGCCGGCTGGCGCCTCGTCCCACTGGGGCCATGCGGGCCGTCCTGGGCTCGCATTCTGGCCAGGGGATCGCTGGGTGGCCGGTCCCCATGGGAGATGGTGATGCTCCTGGCGGGATGTCACCAGAACCGGAGGTCACGCCCACCTCGGACATTCCGGCTCTGCGCTCCTCGCTCCAGGGTGCCATGACCGCTCTGGCCGGGGTGGTCCGGGACGCAACATCCCTCGCGGGCGCGGCCGAAGTCGTCGAGCGGGTTCGGGTTCTCCTCGGTGCGCCGGAGGACCGGGCTGGTTGGGAGCTGCTCAACCTGATCGACGTCGCCTCGGCTCTCCTCATCGCCGCCTCGGCTCGTACCGAGACCAGGGGCGCCCACACCCGTTCGGACTGCCCGGACGCTGACCCGGTCTTCCAGCTCCGTCTGGTCCACGGTGGTAATCCGCGAAATTTGGCGTCTTGAGCCACTCGCCCCCCGCCCACTTGCATCCACCGGCCGCCGCTGTGCGCTGCGCCGTGGCGCTGGCCCTGGCCGAGGACCTGTTGCCCCTGGGGGACCTCACCGCGTCGTTGTTGCCGGTGGGGGCAGTGGCCAGGGGTGCCCTGGTGGCCAGGGACACCGGGGTGCTGGCCGGCCGGCCCTGCGCCACCGAGGCGTTCGCCCAGATCGACCCGACGGTGGAGATCGCATGGACGGTCGACGATGGAGATCATCTGGGACCGGGCCAGGTGCTGGCTCACGTGAGTGGGTGGTTGGCTTCGGTGCTCACGGCTGAGCGCACGGCGCTCAACTTCCTGGGCCATCTGTCAGGGGTGGCCAGCCTTACCCGGCGCTACGTGGACGCAGCGGCACACGCCAACCCGGCCACCCGCGTCTGGGACACCCGCAAGACCACCCCCGGCCTGCGGGCTCTGGAGAAGGCGGCGGTGCGGGCCGGGGGAGGGGTCAACCACCGGGGCAGTCTGTCGGAGGGAGTGCTGGTGAAGGACAACCACCTGGCGGGCATGGCCATCGGCGATGCGGTGACTCGCGCCCGACAGCTCTGGCCCGGGCGCCTGCTGGAGGTGGAATGCGATCACCTCGACCAGGTCAAAGAGGCGGTGGCGGCCGGAGCCGGCCTGGTGTTGCTGGACAACATGGCTCCGGACCAGGTTCGGGCGTGCGTGGTCCTGGTCCGAGAGCAAAGCCACGCCAGGATCCTGGTCGAGGTCTCCGGCCGCATCAGCCTGGACTCGGTGGGCGGCTATGCCCGAGCGGGAGCCGACCTGATCTCGGTGGGGGCCATCACCCACTCAGCACCGGTGCTGGACATTGGGCTCGACCTCGAGCCAAAGCCATAGACGCCGCGATGCTCCTCGCCATTGACGCCGGCAACACCCAGACCGCCATCGGCCTGTTCGTCTCGCGACGGACGGGAGCCGGGGCCGCCCCGGCCCACCGCTGGCGCATCGCCACCAACGCCAGTCACACCGCCGACGAGTGGGCCCTGATGGTGTCCCAGCTGCTGGGGTTGTCCGGCCTGAGCTTTGCCGACGTGGATGGCATCGCCGTCTCGTCCACCGTTCCTCGGGTCCTGGCCGCCCTGCGGGAGATGGTCGGCACCTGGCTGAGCGTCCCCTGCGTGGTGGTCGAGCCGGGATGCAGGACCGGGATGGCGATCCTCTACGACAATCCGCGTGAGGTGGGAGCTGACCGGATCGCCAACGCGGTGGCCGCCTACCAGCTCTACCGCGGGCCCACCATGGTGGTGGACTTTGGGACGGCCACGACCGTCGACGTGGTGTCGGCCCGAGGTGAGTACCTGGGGGGCGCCATTGCGCCGGGCATCGAGATCAGCCTGGACGCCCTGTTCGCCCGGGCCGCCGCCCTGCCTCGAGTCGAGCTGGTCGAGCCTCGCAACGTGATCGGCAAGTCGACTGTCGAGTCCATGCAGTCGGGGGCCCTGTACGGCTACGCGGCTCAGGCCGACGGACTGTGCCGGCGGGTGCGTGACCAGGTGGGCCCGTCTACCGTGGTGGCCACTGGGGGCCTGGCCGAGGTCATGATCCCGTACCTCTCGGTGGATCCCCACCACGAGCCGTGGCTGACCCTGTACGGCCTGGCGCTCATCTACGACCGCAACCTAGAGAGTGGGCGAGAGACTTGAGCGGGATTCCGTACAATTTCGCAAAGACGTCTTCTGCGCAGGACGTCCATGCCCACTTTGGCTCCCTCGAGGCCGGGGAGGAGTCGGGCGTCATCGTGTCGGTGGCCGGGCGGGTGATGCTGCTGCGGGCCCAGGGCAAGCTGGCGTTCGCCGAGCTGCGCGACTCGAGTGGCTCGGTCCAGCTGTTCGCCCTGGCTGGCGTCACCGCCGGCTTCGAGGCACTCACCCGCCTGTCGCTGGGAGACTGGGTGGGGGCGACGGGAGAGGTGATGCGGACCCGGCGGGGTGAGCTGTCGGTCAAGGTGGACCGGTGGGAGCTGCTGGCCGCCGCTCGACGGGGATTTGGCGACAAGTGGCATGGGGTGACCGACGTAGAGACCCGCTACCGCCAGCGCTACGTGGACCTGTGGGCCAACGAGGAGGCGCGCCGGGTCCTGGTGTTGCGCAGCCGGGTGCTGAGTCTGCTGCGGCGCTGGCTGGAGGCCCGGGGCTTCATCGAGGTGGAGACGCCCGTGTTCCAGGGCGTGCCCGGAGGGGCGGCGGCCCGGCCCTTCGTCACCCACCACAACGCCCTCGACGTCGACCTGTACCTGCGGATCGCCACCGAGCTGCACCTCAAGCGCCTGGTGGTCGGGGGCTTCGAGCGGGTTTTCGAGGTGGGCCGGGTGTTCCGCAACGAGGGGATCTCGCCCCGCCACAACCCCGAGTTCACCATGCTGGAGCTCTACCAGGCCTACGCCGACTACACCGACATGATGGTCCTCACCGAGGAGCTGGTGGCCTACCTGGCTACCGAGGTCCACGGCTCGGCCCTGATCACCTACGGGGGCCGCGAGCTGGACCTCACCCCCCCGTGGCGCCGGGCAACCCTGACCGAGCTGGTGGAGGAGACGGCCGGCCTGACGGTGGACGTGGGGATGGCCCTGGACGACCTGCGGGCAGTCGCCCGGCGCGCCGGAGTGGAGGTGGCGGAGTCCTGGGGGCCGGGCAAGCTGGTCCTGGAAGTCTACGAGAAGACCACCGAGGCCTCACTGTGGGGACCGGTCTTCGTGTGCGACTACCCCAAGGAGGTCTCGCCCCTGGCCAGGGACCACCGCAGCCGGCCCGGTCTGGTGGAGAGGTTCGAGCCGATCGTGGCCGGCCGGGAGCTGGGCAATGCCTTCTCGGAGCTGGTGGACCCTGACGAGCAGAGGTCCCGCTTCGAGGCCCAGGCGGCCCAGAGGGTGGCGGGCGACGCCGAGGCCATGGGCATGGACGAGGACTTCGTGCGGGCCCTGGAGTACGGCCTGCCTCCCACCGGGGGGCTGGGGATCGGCATCGACCGCCTGGTCATGTTGCTGGCCGATGTGGCCAACATACGAGAGGTCATCGCCTTTCCGACCCTGCGGCCCACGGCCGGCGGCGGGCCAGGAGCCCCTGGCGGGGCGGCACCCGTGGCGGCGAAGCCACCAGAGCCTCAGCCACCAGAGACTCAGCCGCCAGAGACTCAGCCGGGCAACTCGTCGAGGATGGCGTAGCCCAGGTTGGCCAGGGCACCGGCGACGCCCGGCTCCCCCAGCTCGGCCGCGGCGGCAGCCGCCTTGTCGGCGTAGGTCCGGGCAGCCGCTATGGCCAGGGCAATGGCCCCCGAGCCGGCCACCATGGCCTTGGCCTTGTCCCGGCTGGGCCCGTCGAGGGGAGCTCCCAGCATGGCCCGAAGCTCGGGCCCGGTGGAGGGATCGGCCAGGGCCAGCAGTACCGGCAGGGTATAGATGCCCTTGACCAAATCCTGTCCCCCCTCCTTGCCCAGCTCCTCGTCCGAGGCGATCACGTCGCGGATGTCGTCGTGTATCTGGAACACCATGCCGAATGCCTCGCCAAAGGTGGTGACGGCCTCTACATGGCCCCGATCCAGCCCGGCGGTGAGGGCGCCGATGCGACAGGCGGTGGCCATGAGGGAAGCCGTCTTGCCGGCGATGGCGGACAGGTAGGCAGCCTCCGAGCGGGCCGGGTCGAAGGCGGTGCGGACCTCGCTGACCTCGCCCTCGCACAGCCGAGCCAGCGTGGCCGCCAACAAGCTGGCCACCTCGGTGCCCAGGCTGGCGGCGATGCCGGCCGCTCGGGCCAGGAGGAAGTCTCCGGCCACGATGGCTACCAGATTCCCCCACCGGGCGTTGACGCTGGCTACGTTGCGACGGGTGACGGCCTCGTCCAGCACGTCGTCGTGGTACAGCGACGCCAGGTGGACCAGCTCCACCGACACCCCGCCCAGGAGCACCGACTCGGTGACCCGCCCCAGACCCGAGACGGCGGCGGCCAAGCCGAGGGCAGGACGTACCCGCTTACCTCCTGCCGCGATGAGGTGTCCGGCCACTTCGTCGAGGAAGGGATCCTCGGTTCGCACCGATCGGCACAGGCTGACCTCGAGGCGCTCGAGATCCTCGTCCAAGCGAGAAATGCCCAACAGGTCGACGAGGTTCACAGGCTAACGACCCTAGGCTACGAGCGGCCGGCCAGCGACGCCGGACCGGCGAGCGCTGGCAGGCGCCGAGCACTGGCTGGCGAGCCGAGCGCGGGCCGCAGGGCACGGTTGGGGGACGGGCATGGGGGGCGGGTACGGAGTTGGCTCGGCACGGTTAGACTCTGTGAAGGCTATCGAGCCGAGCAGGAGGCGAGCAATTGTTCGAACGTTTTACTGACCGGGCCCGCAGGGTTCTCGTCTTGGCTCAAGAGGAAGCCCGCCTGCTCAACCACAACTTTATCGGCACGGAGCACATCCTGCTGGGCCTGATCCACGAGGGTGAGGGCGTGGCCGCCAATGCCCTCAAGGCCCTGGGGATTTCCCTGGAGGGCGTGCGGGAGAAGGTGGAGGAGACCATCGGTCCGGCCGGTTCCACGCCGACTGGTTCCCCCCCGTTCACCCCGCGGGCCAAGAAGGTTCTCGAACTGTCCCTGCGCGAGGCCCTCCAGCTGGGGCACAACTACATCGGCACCGAGCACATGCTCCTCGGCCTGGTCCGAGAGGGCGAGGGAGTGGCCGCCCAGGTCCTGGTCAACCTGGGTGCCGACCTGTCGCGGGTGCGCCAGCAGGTTATCCAGCTGCTCTCCGGCTACCAGGGCAAGGAAGCTGGTGGCCCCGGTAGCTCTGGTTCGTCGGGCTCAGAGGCGCCCACCGCCGGCTCTCCCGTGCTCGACCAGTTCGGCCGCAATCTGACCACCCTGGCCCGGGAGCGCAAGCTCGACCCGGTCATCGGCCGCGAGCGCGAGATCGAGCGGGTCATGCAAGTCCTGTCCCGGCGGACCAAGAACAACCCGGTGCTCATCGGCGAGCCGGGGGTGGGCAAGACGGCCATCGTCGAGGGGCTCTCCCAGCGCATAGTGGCCAACAACGTTCCTGAGACCCTCAAGGCCAAGCAGCTCTATACGTTGGACCTGGGTGCCCTGGTGGCTGGCAGCCGGTACCGGGGCGACTTCGAGGAGCGCCTCAAGAAGGTGCTCAAGGAGATCCGCACCCGCGGCGACATCATCTTGTTCATCGACGAGCTGCACACCCTGGTTGGTGCCGGGGCGGCCGAGGGGGCCATCGACGCCGCCTCCATTCTCAAGCCCATGCTGGCCAGGGGCGAGCTGCAGACCATCGGGGCCACCACCATTGACGAGTACCGCAAGCACCTGGAGAAGGACGCTGCCCTGGAGCGACGGTTCCAGCCCATCAAGGTGGATGAGCCCTCTCTGGCCCACACCATCGAGATCCTCAAGGGTCTACGGGACCGGTACGAGAGCCACCACGCGGTGACCATCACCGACCAGGCCCTGGTGGCGGCGGCCAATCTGGCTGATCGGTACATTTCCGACCGCTTCTTGCCGGACAAGGCGATCGACCTCATCGACGAGGCAGGCAGCCGGCTACGCATCCAGCGCATGGTCACTCCACCTGACTACAAGCAGCTGGAAGACGACATCGCCCGCATTCGCCGGGACAAGGACGCAGCCATCGAGCGTTCGAATTTCGAGGCGGCCAAGAAGCTGTCCGACCAGGAGAAGGATCGGCTGGAGCGCAAGGCGGCCAAGGAGGCCGAGTGGCGCTCGGAGGGCATCGACCTGTTCGACGTGGTCGACGAGGAGGTCGTGGCCGAGGTCCTGGCCAATTGGACGGGCATCCCGGTCTACAAGCTGACCGAGGCGGAGACGGCCAAGCTCCTGCGCATGGAGGACGACCTGCACCACCGGGTCATCGGCCAGCAGCCTGCTCTGGAGGCTCTGTCCCGAGCCATCCGGCGGACCCGGGCCGGCCTCAAGGATCCCAAGCGGCCCAGCGGGTCATTCATCTTCCTCGGCCCGACCGGGGTGGGCAAGACCGAGCTGGCCAAGGCGCTGGCCGAGTTCCTCTTCGGCGACGAGGGCTCCCTCATCCAGCTGGACATGAGCGAGTACATGGAAAAGCACACGGTGAGCCGCCTGGTGGGCTCCCCACCGGGATACGTGGGCTACGAGGAGGGGGGCCAGCTGACCGAGGCGGTCAGGCGCAAGCCGTTCTCAGTTGTCCTCTTCGACGAGGTGGAGAAGGCCCATCCCGACGTGTTCAACACCTTGTTGCAGATCCTGGAGGATGGTCGGCTGACCGACGCCCAGGGCCGCTCGGTGGACTTCAAGAACACCGTGCTGATCATGACCTCCAACCTGGGCACCGCTGAGCTGCGCAAGACCTCGGTGGGCTTCGCCAAGACCACCGGAGCGGTGACCTACGAGCGGATGAAGGAGAAGGTCAACGAGGCGCTCAAGGCCCACTTCCGCCCTGAGTTCCTCAACCGCATCGACGAGGTCATCGTCTTCCACGAGCTCTCCAAGGAGGAGGTCACCGAGATCGTGGACCTCATGATCCGCCGGGTGCGCGAGCAGCTGGAGGGCCAGGGCCTGGGCTTGGAGCTGACCCGGGCGGCCAAGGAGCTGCTGGCCGACAAGGGCTATGACCCCACGCTCGGTGCCCGCCCCCTGCGCCGGGCCATCCAGCAGCTGGTGGAGGATCCGCTCTCGGAGAGGATCCTGTGGAAGGAGTTCACCGTGGGCGAGACCATCATCGTGGACGCCGAGGACGGCGAAGTGGTGTTCCGCTCGGTTGCCGGCATCGAGCCGCCTCCGGTGGAGCTGGCTGGCACCGGGTCTCCCTCGGAGTAGCTGTTCGACCCGTCCGGGCCTTTGGGCCGGACCAATGTCGGCAGGTGATGATCGCCCCGCGGGAGCCTGATACACCTCGTGCGTAGTGTGGCGGGGTGAGTCGTGTCCGGACCGTTCACCGCTGTACGCAGTGCAGTGTCGACAGCCCCCGCTGGACCGGCCGCTGCAGCCACTGTGGGGCGTGGAACTCGTTGGTCGAGCGGTGTGAGGTCTCGGGTCTGGATAAGGTCGGAGGCCGCCCCAATGGACTGGCGGCCCGGAGTGGGCTGGCGGAGCAGGGCGGCCCGGCGGAGCAGTTCGGGCTGGCGTCATGGGTCGGGCCCGCGGGCGCGCTGGCGCCAGTGCCCCTGCCCATCACCGAGGTCGACGGCTCAGGTTGGCAGGCTCGCCCCACGGGCCTGGCCGAGGTGGACAGGGTCCTGTCCGGTGGACTGGTGGCCGGGTCGGTCACCGTGTTGGGCGGGGAGCCCGGTATCGGCAAGTCCACCCTGGTCCTTCAGGCCCTGGCGGCCATGGCCGGCGCCGGCGCCCGGAGCCTGCTGGTCTCGGCGGAGGAGTCGGCCCAGCAGGTTCGCCTCCGAGCCGATCGGCTGGGCGCTCTGGTCCCGGGCCTGTGGTTGGCGTCGGGATCGTCGCTGCTCGACCTGGTGGCCGCAGTCGACAGCACTCGGCCCGACGTGTTGGTGGTCGATTCGATCCAGACGGTTGCGGATCCAGAGCTGGGTTCGGCTCCGGGGACCGTGGCCCAGGTGCGGGGATGCGCTCAGCAGCTGGTGGCGCTGTCCAAGTCTCGGGGCATGGCCACTGTACTTGTCGGGCATGTCACCAAGGAGGGTTCCCTGGCTGGTCCCCGGGTGCTCGAGCACCTGGTCGACACGGTGCTCAGCTTCGAGGGGGAACGCCACCACGCACTGCGGTTGCTGAGGGCCACGAAGCATCGTTTTGGGCCCACCGGCGAGCTCGGCCTGTTCGAGATGGTGGGGTCCGGCCTGCGGGATGTCCCCGATCCGAGTGGCCTGTTCCTGGGCGACCGCCGCCCGGGTGTCCCTGGCGGGGTGGTGTTGGCGGCCATGGAGGGACAACGACCATTGCTGGTGGAGCTCCAGGCCCTGACCAGCCCGAGCTCGCTGGCCATGCCCCGCCGTTCGGCTCAGGGCCTCGATGCCGGTCGCCTGGCTCTGCTGCTGGCCGTCCTCGATCGCCGGGCTGGGGTACGCCTGGGCTCGGCCGACGTGTTTGCCTCGGTGGTGGGCGGGATTCGGGTGGTCGAGCCAGCCGCCGATCTGGCCCTTGGTCTGGCCCTGGCGTCAGCCTTCACCGACCGGTCGCTGCCCGAGGACCTGGTGGTCTGCGGGGAGGTCGGGTTGGGCGGAGAGCTGCGCCAGGTGACCCAGAGCGAGCGGCGCATGGCCGAGGCAGCTCGGCTGGGTTTTCGCCGGGCCCTCGTGCCGACCTCTACGCCAGCCGGGCCGGACGGCCTGGAGGTGGTACGGGCGGCCTCGCTGTCCGCCGCTCTGGCTTGGGCAGGGTTGGACAAGGCAGCGTGACCCGTCCCGGTGGCCCATGGAGGCGGCCGGGGCATGGGGCCCGAGCCGGGCCGTGGGCTCGGAGCCGGGGCATGGGGCCGGGATAGCATCGCCATATGTTGGCCCTCCAGAGCGCATCGATGATCGAGACGCTGGCAACCGTCGCCCCGGGCCGTCCCCTACGAGAAGGCCTCGATCGGATCCTCCAGGCCCGGATGGGAGCATTGATAGTGGTCGGGGACGACTCAGCAGTGCTTTCCATCTGCTCCGGCGGCTTCCTCCTGGACGCCGAGTTCAGTCCCCCGAGATTGTCTGAGCTGGCCAAGATGGACGGAGCCATCATCCTGGCTGCTGACGCCAGTCGGATAGCCCGAGCCAATGTCCACCTGGTGCCCAACCCCGATGTACCCACATCGGAGACCGGGACGCGCCACCGCACAGCCGAGCGGGTGGCCCGGTCGATCGACGTGTCGGTGATCTCGGTGTCGGAGGACCAGTCGATCATCGCGGTGTACCGCAGTGACCTCAAGCACCCGCTCCAGCCGATACCACAGCTGGTCAACCGGGCCAACCAGGCCCTCCAGACACTCGAGCGCTACAAGAACCGCCTCGATGCCGTCACCCGAGCGCTGTCGGTGTCGGAGATCGAGGACCAGGTGACTGTGCGCGATGTGGTGACCGTCCTGCAGCGGGCCGAGATGGTACGCCGTATCGCCGAAGAGGTTGACGGCTACCTGGTGGAGCTGGGCGACGACGGCAGGCTGCTGATGCTCCAACTGGACGAGCTGATGGGCGGGGTCAACGACGATCGCCGGCTGGTGGTGAGGGACTACCTCCAAGAGCAACGCAGCTGGCACCTCGACCAGGCCATGGAGCAGCTGCGGACAATGTCCACCGAGGACCTGTTGGACCTCGAGGCGATCGCCGCAGTGCTGCGCCTGGGTCACCTGGCCGATGGCCTGGATGCTGGCCTCACGCCCCGCGGCTATCGCCTCCTGTCGCAGATACCCAGGCTGCCGGGCACGCTGGTCGATCCCATTGTGGCCCGTTTCGCCGGCCTGCCCAAGGTCATGGGCGCCACGGTGGGCGATTTGGAGCAGGTGGGGGGCATTGGGGTGGCTCGCGCCAGACTGGTGAAGAACGGCCTGGGCCGTCTGGCCGAGGCCAGCGCCATCGATCGCTGATCCCTGCGTCCCCCCGCCGTCCCAGCGCCCCCGCCCCCCGCCCCCGGCTGCGCCCGTCGTCCCGTCGTCCCGTCGTCCCGTCGTCCCGTCGTCCCCGCGCCAGTTTGTGGGGTAGGGCGCCGACACCGTATCCTAGAAGGAAGTCCCTTTGGCTCTGAGTTGGGAGAAGTATGTCGTTCGATGTCGGTGACAAGGTTGTTTACCCTCACCACGGCGCAGCCGTGATCGAGAAGCGGGAGGACAAGGAGGTATTCGGCACGACCCGTGAGTACCTCGTCCTGCGTCTTGCCTACGGCGACCTTACGTTGATGGTGCCGACCGACAACACCGACGAGGTCGGCCTACGTGAGGTCATCAACGACGAGGAGGTCGAGGAGGTCTTCGCGGTCCTTCGCAAGAAGGAGGCACGCATGCCCACCAACTGGTCCAGGCGCTACAAGAACCATGTCGAGAAGCTCAAGTCGGGCGACATCTATCAGGTGGCCGAGGTGGTGCGCAACCTGTCCATCCGAGACAAGGACAAGGGTCTGTCGGCGGGCGAGAAGCGCATGTTGACCAGAGCCCGCCAGATCCTGGTCTCCGAGTTGACCTTCGCCATTGGCGTCAGCGAGCCCGAGGCAGAGGCCAAGCTCAACGAGGCTCTGGTCTGAGGTCAGTGGCCCATTGGTCGTCTGGGCAGTAGTGGTGGCGGCTGGTCGGGGCAGTCGCTTCGGCCGGCCCAAGCAGTTCGAGCCGCTGGCTGGTCGCAGGGTCCTCGATTGGTCGGTGGAGGCCGCCCACTCAGTGGCGGACGGTGTTGTGCTGGTGGTACCCGACCCGGCTCCTGGGCCCATCCCGGCGGCGGGGGTCGGGGCCCATGTGACGGTGGTCGGAGGTGCTACCCGAGCCGCATCGGTACGGGCCGGACTTGCCGTGGTACCCGATGACGCCGAGATCATCGTGGTTCACGACGCGGCCCGGCCTCTGGCCACACCGGAGCTGTTCCAGGCGGTGGTGGGCGCCGTGACTACGGGAGCGGACGGGGCCGTCCCGGGGGTGGCGTTGGTGGATACCATCAAGCGGGTGGCTGACGGACAGGTTGTCCAAACGCTGGATCGACGCTCGTTGGTTGGTGTCCAGACACCTCAGGCCTTTCGAGCCGGGTGGCTGCGAACCGCCCATAGGGGCGACGCCGAGGGGACTGATGATTCCTGCCTGGTCGAGGCAGCCGGGGCCAACGTGGTAGTGGTGCCCGGCGAGCCTGCCAACATCAAGCTCACGGTGGACTCTGATCTGGCCGTGGCCGAGACACTCCTTCGCCGGTGAGGACGCGGGTGGGCCTGGGCTTCGATGTCCATCCCTTCAGCTCTGATCCACGGCGGCGCCTCGTACTGGGAGGCGTGACCCTACCCGGAGAGCTGGGTTTGGCCGGCCACAGCGATGCTGATGTGCTGGCCCACGCGGCGGCTGATGCCCTGCTGGGAGCGGCTGGATTGGGTGACATCGGCAGTCACTTTCCGGCGCGAGATCCTGCCTGGCAAGATATGGACAGCACCGTCATCCTGGCGCAGGTGGTAGCCATGGTGGCCGAAGCCGGGTGGGCCCCAGCCAACATCGACTGCACGGTGGTGGCCGAGGCACCGGCTCTGGCTCCCCACTGTCCAGCCATGGTGCGCCGCCTCGGGGAGGTGGTGGGAGCCCCGGTGAGCGTCAAGGCCAAGCGGGCCGAGGGCCTGGGCGCCCTGGGACGGACCGAGGGGATGGCCTGCTGGGCGGTGGCCCTGATCGAGGCAGACCAATGACCCCGCGTCGCCAATCGGGATCCGATCGGGGCGGCCCGGCGTCCAGGCGAGGTGCCTCCGCCACGCCAGGCTCCCGCGGACGACCCGGCGGAGCGCAAGTTCAACGCGGGAAGCCGTCCGCCAATCCGGCCCCCCGCGGCGGCTCGCCCTCGCCCACATCAGCCCCTCGCCGGAAAGCCTCCCGCGGCCAGGCGCCGGTTGGTCGCCGGGGTATCTCGTCGTCCACCCGGCCCAGGTCACCTGCCAGCCCTCGGGCCCCGGAGGGCGGTCTGGGGGGTGAGCAGGTGGAAGGCCGTCGAGCGGTGCGGGAGTTGCTGGCGGCCGGTCGGCGTCGGGTCCGGGATGTGTGGGTGGTCGAGGGGCTCGACCCGGCTCCCATCCTGGACGAGATCGGCAGGCTGGCAGCTGCCCACCGGGTACCGGTTCGCGAGGTGACGCGGGGCCGCCTGGATGGGGCAGCCAGGACCGATGCACCCCAGGGGGTGCTGGCTCATGCCGATGCCCTGCCCGAGGCCGATCTCGATGACCTGTGCCAGACGGTCGGGGTGGCCGCTCCGCCCTTCCTGGTTGTCCTGGACGGGGTTACTGATCCGCACAACCTCGGGTCTTTGTTGCGCAGCGCGGAGGTGGCTGGGGCCACCGGTGTGGTGCTGCCCCGGCATCGCTCCGCTCACGTCACCCCGACCGTGACCAAGGCGGCGGCCGGGGCCGTCGAGTACCTGCCCATGGCGGTGGTGCCGGGCATCCCCACCGCACTGGCCGTCCTCGCTCGCCATGGCGTATGGACAGTGGGCCTGGATGCCGGCGCACCCGGCTCGGTGTTCTCGTTCGACCTGGCCGACCGGCCGATCGCCCTGGTTCTCGGGGCCGAGGGCCGGGGCCTGGCTCGACTCACCCGCAAGCGATGTGACGTGACGGTGTCGATACCTCAGCTCGGCTCTCTCGGTTCACTCAACGTCGCTGCCGCAGGTGCGGTGGCCTGCTTCGAGCTGGCCCGACGCCGCTTGGAGGGACAGCCGGCCGTGGATGCGGGCCCAGCAGTCTCAATCCGCTGAGCTGTGGGCCACCCGAGTCAGCGACGCAGGACGGTCACGCAGTCTGATCGCACCGGCTGTCCAGGCGTCTGAGGGGCCAGGCGGTGCAGGACGGCACTGACCGGCTGCACTGTCACCTGGTCCTCGCCCTGGAGGTCGGCAGAGGCGACTCCGTCCACGATCAGGCTGTAGCCGTCGGGCTCGGAAGGCGGCCAGAGGAGGGTGACCTGGGATCGCCGCGTCAGGTTGGCCAGGCTCCGGGAGCCGGCCCGAGTGGCCAGGGCATCGCCGGCCCACCCCACGGAGATGGCCACCGCATGAGGGCGACCGTCGTCGTTGACTGTCACCAGGTAAGGAGCCAGCCGAAAGGCATCCAGCTCCTGGCGGAGTCGGTCCAAGCCGATGTCCACACTCACGCAGCCATCCTAGAGCGAACGGTTTCGCCCGTTCAGGTGTGAGGTGACGGCCCGGGACAGGGCAGCCCGGGCGGCACACGCCATACCGCAGGGCCTGGCGTCAACTGACGTCGTAGGCCGACTTGGGCGCAATCAAGACAGGTGCGGGCGTCAGGGAGTGCCTCGAGCCGCTCTGGCGAGATTGCCTCGCCGCAGGCGCTGCAGCGTCCGTAGGAGCCGGTGTCGAGGCGGCCGAGCCCGTCGATCAACTCGGCCAGCCGGACTCGGGCACCTTCGACCAGCGCGCTCACTCGAGCCCTCTCGAAGCCGATCGTCGAACCCTCGGCGTCGTGTTCGTCATCTGGCAGGGCGGTGCCCGACGACTCGATGATGGCTTGCAACTCGATGGCCAGGTCGTCCAGGCGGCCCTGGGTGAGGACCATCTCGGCCCGGAGGCGCCGGCCAGGAGTCACCGACCGGCACAACAGCTTGGGCGACCCACGCCATACCGGCAGATCTGGCTCCTCGTCAGCCAGCCCGACCGCCTCGCTACGAGGGCGGTGGCCAGAGAGACCATGCCCCACGACAGCGCCCGCAGGGCCTGTTCCAAGGGAGCCAGCAGCACCCGCTGGTCGAGAGGTCTGACGGTCCCGTCGGCCAGCTCGATCGACCCTTCGACCCTCCTGGTTCGCCGGCGCAGGGTACGAGCTGGGGTGCTCAGGCGCCGTTGGGCCAAGGAGAAGGCACAGGCGGCACCACCGGCCAGCAGGGCAGGGACGCTCAGGGTCCCAGTCTGGGCCACGTAGGCGGTCAGCAACGGGAAAGTTCCCCAGGACAGCGCGAAACCGGCGTCGGTGTGCAGGCGCCCGCCGAACAGCTCGGCGTTGTAGCCGACCATCAGAATGGGGCCTACCACTATGAACGGCACCAGAACGAGCCCCACTCGGCCGACGCCCAAGACCCCCAACACCACCGCCGCTCCCAGGCCCCCACCGGCGGCCGCCTTGAGGGCGGCGTCGGAAATCTGGGTCTGTAGTGGCCGCCCGCACAGCTCGTCGAGGGCATGGGCGCCCACTCCGACTGCGGAGAAGAAGGCCAGGGTGGTAGCGCCCAGGCGGAGGCCGTCGAGCCGGGGTGCCAACGCCGCCCCGATGGCCACGTACGACAGGTGCCAGGCCGTGTAGGGAGGGTGCAGGACCGTCCACCAGTCCGCCCACCGGCCCGGTCGGGCGGCGTAGAAGGCCGGACGGCCGTTCTCGGCCCCCTCCTCAGTCACTGGCTCGGGTGCCCCACATCACCAGACCGCCGCCGAGGCTCATCGCCCTCGTCCCGACGTCGACCAGGCCGGCCCGGCGCCAGGCCTCGACGGTCCAGTCGACCGGGTAGCGGCGGTAATGCCCGGAGATGTTGGGGCCGAGGAACCGGCCCACCTCGAACCACCGCCATCCGCCGGTGACCAGTCCGCCGACCGGCAGCACCAGGCGGGTGTAACCCCACCACCACCCCTGCCAGAAGGGACTGGGTGGCACACCGAACTCGAGGCTGGCCACCCGGCCACCCGGTTTGACCACCCTGGCCAGCTCGGCCAAGGTGGTCGCCGGATCGGCGACATAGCGCAGCAGGTAACTGAAGGTGAGGGCATCGAAGGTGGCGTCCGCAAAGGGCAGCTGCTCTGCCCGCCCGGCCAGGAGCGCAAGCCGGTCACCGACTCCGGCCCCGGCCACGTTGCGAGCTCCCTCGGCCAGCATGTCCTCGGTCAGGTCGATCCCAGTGACCACCGCGTCAGTCCGATCCACCAGGCTGAGGGCGATCCCGGCTGTCCCGGTGGCCACGTCCAGCACCCGCCGCGGCGCCCCGCCTGCCACGTGGTCCACCGTGGCTCGGCGCCACCGTCGGTTCTGGCCGAGGGACAGGACCTCCTCCAACAGGTCGTAATGGTGGGGCAGCCCGCTGAACAGCTCCCGTGCGAATCGGTTCGGGTCGTTCTGTGTCACCAGAGCCGTACTCCCTTCCTCCCACGAGGCTCGTAGAGTAGGCCATCCCGACCATGGACCCTGGCACCACCCGCCTCTATCTGGTACGACATGGCCAGACAGCTTTCTCGGCCCGGCTCTGCTACTCCGGGCGCCGTGACATCCCCCTTACTGACCTGGGGCGCCAGCAGGCCCAGCAGGCCGGCCAGGCCCTGCGCCGGGCCGGGGTGGACGCCGTCTGGTCCAGTCCGCTCAGCCGGGCGGCTGACACTGCTCGGGCCATCTCGGCGGCCACGGGCGCCCCAGTCACCATCGACCAGCGCCTGACCGAGGTGGACTACGGCCCGCTGGAGGGCCTGGACCGGGAGAGCGCCCGCCAGCAGTTCGGGGACGAGTTCGACGCCTGGCGCCAGGAGCCCATGACCTGCCCCATCCCAGGCGTCGAATCCCTGGCCACCGCCTTGGAGCGGGTGAGGGAGGTGACCGGCGAGGTGCTGGCCAACTCCGGGTGCCCGGTGATCGTCGCCCACCAGGGCATCTTGAGGGTGGTGCTCATGGCCCTGGGTCAGCTCGATGGCGCGGACTACTTCAAGGTGCGCTTCGCCGAGGCCGATCCTCTCGAAATTGCTCTCGAAATTGACTCTTCCCTGCCTGCCCCCTTTGCCCACCATCATGGGGCCGCGCCGCGGTGGAACGGCCAGCGGACCATTTGAGCGCCCCGGCCGTCCGTCCGAGGTCGCGCCTGGTCAACCCGGCTCCGGTCGTGGCGGGCGTCACCCTGCTGGTGGCCGGGGCGGTGGTGAGCATCTGGATCCGGATGGGGACAGACGGGCACTCGCTCATCGACCTGTCCGTCTACCGGGCAGCATCGCGGGCCATCCTCCATGGCGCGTCCCTCTACGGGCCCTCGCTGCGCAGCCAGCTCGGTGTGCCGCTTCCCTTCACCTATCCGCCAGCGGCAGCCGTACTCACCACGTTCCTGGCACCGCTGCCCAACCTGGTCGGGGACTGGCTCTGGGAGCTGGGCGCGGTGGCCGTGCTGGTGGCCTGCGTGAACGTCGCCTTTGCTCCCCTGGCCACCCGGTTGGGTCGTTGGCGGTGGCTCGGACTGGCCGCCATCGCGGTGGCGTCGCTGTGGCTCACGCCCGTCAGGGACCATCTCGGGTTCGGCCAGATCGACCTGTTCCTATTGGGGCTGTGCCTGGCTGACTGCACGGCTCGCCAGCCCCGCTGGCCCCGCGGGTGCCTGATCGGGTTGGCCACCGCGGTGAAGCTGGTGCCTGGCGTGTTCATCGTCTACCTGGCGCTGACCCGCCGCACCCGTGCCGCCGGGGTGGCAGTGGCCACCATGGCTGGGTTGTCGGGGCTGGCCTGGCTGGTGGGCCCGACCGACTCGTCCAGCTTCTGGCTAAAGCGCATCTTCGAGACTCAGCAAGCGGGCAACAACGCCTACTTCAGCAACCAGTCGATCAAGGGCATGCTGACCCGGATGGGCAACCATGACGCCCTCCTCTGGCTGGTCCTGGCCGCCGCGGTGGCACTCATTGGTCTGGTGAGGGCGCGCCGGGCCAGCCTGGGCGGTCGGGAGCTGAACGGGGTGGTGCTCACCGGGTTGGTCGGAGTGCTGGCCTCGCCGGTGTCGTGGATCCACTCGGCGGTGTGGGTGGTCCCGGCTCTGGGTCTGCTGGCGGGTAGGGGAAGGGACAAGCTGCGAGTGGCCGCCGCCGTGGTGTTGGCTGTGCTGTTCATGGCCGGCCTGCCGTACCTCGGTGCCGACCTGCACCAGACAGGCTCGTGGGCGTGGGGCATCCAACTCCTGAAGGACTCCTATGGCCTGGCCTGCCTGGGTCTGGTCATGTTCCTGCCGTCAGGTGAGCGAGAAGAGCCGTCGAGCTTGGCGGCCACCCGGAGCAACCCCCAGTGCCGGCTCTGGCCAGCGGGCAGGCTGCCCGGCAGTAGCATGCGGGCGCCGACATGACCGCCAGCGCCTCTACCAATGCCGTCCCGCTCGAGGTGGCCCCGGCCCCTGGTGAGGGCGCGCCAGATGCATCGGCGGGGTCTGGCCTGGTTTCAGTGGTGATTCCGGCCTTCAACGAAGCCGAGAACCTGGTCGAGGTGATCCCCGAGCTGATCGACACTCTCCGCCGGGCGGCCCTGGCGTTCGAGGTGGTGGTGGTGGACGACGGCAGCACCGACGCCACCGCCAGGACCATCGCTGGCCTGGAAGACTCCGACCCCGAGGTCCGGGGCGTCTACCTGCGGCGCAATCTGGGCAAGTCCCCGGCGCTGGTGGCCGGTCTGGAGGAGGCCAGCGGCGACGTGGTGGTGCTGATGGACGCTGATGGTCAGGACGATCCAGGGGCTGTTCCGCGCCTGTTGGAGGCCCTGGGCGACGGGCTCGACCTGGTGACCGGTCGCCGGCTGGATCGCCAGGACCGCCTGGTCAAGCGGTCGACCTCCAAGCTCTACAACTCGGTCACCGCTCGGGTAACCGGGGTGGCCGGGAAGGATTTCAACAGTGGCCTCAAGGCCATGCGCGCCGAGGTGGTCCCAGCCCTGGCCCTGCACGGTGAGCTGCACCGCTACATCCCGGTCCTGGCCCACTGGGCCGGCTACCAGGTGGGCGAGGTTGACGTGGTCCATCGGCCGCGGCGCCACGGCAGCTCCAAGTTCGGCGTGGCTCGCTTTTGGCGGGGACTGCTCGACTTGATGACGGTCAAGTTCCTCGACACCTATACGTCCAGGCCGTTGCATCTGTTCGGAGGGACCGGCATCGTCCTGGGGCTGGGCGGCCTGGCCGTGCTGGCTTGGTTGGTGGTGGACAAGCTGCAGGGCCACAACCTGGGCGACCGGCCCGCACTGTTCGCCGGCATCCTCTTGGTGGTGGTGGCCGTCCAGCTGGTCTCCATCGGGTTGTTGGCCGAGCTGTTCGTCCACGCCCGCCAGCCTCGTCCCGGCCCAGGGCCCAACCGACGCCCCCGCCCGCAATGAGGCTGCCCGCCTCTCCGCCTCCCGTCCCTCCGGGTCCACCTGCGCCTCGGGCGGCCGCGTCTCCGGTCGCCCGACCCTCCGACCGGCACGTCATCGGACTGGCTCCCGGCGCGGCCCTGGAAGCCGGCGGCCAGGATGCCCGCAAGTACCTGTCGCCCGGCCCAACCGTCGCACGCCTGATCGACCGCTGGCTCCGGCGCCTGAGGCGGGTGGTGGGTGACGCTCCTGTGGTCGTCGACATGGGCATCGGCGAAGGCCTGGCAACGGCGCGGATCACGGGCCCCTCGACGCTGGTGATCGGGCTCGACTTCCGCCACGACAAGCTGGCCCTGGCCCGGGATCGGCTGCCGTGGTCACTGCTCGTCCGAGCCGATGCCGGCATGCTGCCCCTGAGCCAGGCATCGGCCCCGGTAGTGACCTGCATCGAAGTCCTCGAGCACCTGGTCGCTCCTGATCTGGCGGTCGCCGAGCTGAGCCGGATCACGGGCGATCGCTGCATCTTCTCAGTGCCGTGGGAGCCGTTCTTTCGGCTGGGCAACCTGGCCAGGGGGAAGAACCTGGGCCGGTGGGGCAACGACCCCGAGCATGTCCAGCATTACAGCCCAACCCGACTACGGGCCCAGCTCGAGCCGTGGTTCGCCGAGGTCAGGGTGCGGCGCTGCTTTCCCTGGCTCGTAGCCGTTGGGCGACGACCACGGCCAGGACCACCAGTTCGGCTGCCGTGAAGGTGAGGCGGGAAGTCACTGCGCCGGCCGCCAGGCGCCCGCGTGGACCGGTCCCGGCCAGCAGGGCCAGATAGGCCACTTCCCTGGCTCCGGCGCCACTGGGAGCAATGATGGTGACGAAGCCGGCGGCCCAGGCCAGGCACCCGGCTCCCGCCACCCGCCATGGCGAGCCGAGCGGCCCCACTGCCGCCTGAGCCAGGGCCACTGACGCTCCGTAGGCCACCCAGCTGCCCAGGTACCAGGCCAGGCCAGCTCTGACTCGTGTGGAGCTGACCGCCGGCGCCGCCGGTTGCGCCCCGGCCTCGCCTGAGCCGACAACCCCTGGTCCGACTCCGGCCGGCGGCGGCGGGCGGCGGCGAGGGGCCAATCGGGCCAGTACCGCCGGAAGGGCCAGTACCGCCGGAACGGCCAAGGCCAACGGAAGGGCCAGCAGCGCCACGGCCCACCACGGTGACCCACCGGCGGCCAGGAGGATCCCCCCGACCGTGACCGCCGCCGCCAGGGTGACGACGGCCTCGGCCACCACGGTGGCGACCTGGCGGCGGCGCCGGCCGGGGACAGTGGCGGCCCTGGAGGCGGGAGCCCAGATGGCTCCGGGAAGGTAGCGCAGGGCTTGAGTGCGCGACCAGGTGGCCAGGGCTTGGGCGGGCGAAGAGGCGGCCGTGAGTGCCGCCCATCCCCGGCCCAGCCCCAGCCAGGCGAGCAGACCGGCGCCCAGTGACCCAGCCAGCAGTCCGGGCCGGATGGTTGCCAGGTTCACCGCCCTGACTCCCCGGTCGGCCACCCAGGCCACCACCGCCAGTGACGCCAGCAACCCAGCCACCCGGGCAGCCGCCAGGATTCGCTTGGGCAAAGCGTTGCGTCGGGTGACGAGATAGCGCACCAAAGCCATGGTGTCCGTCAGCGTCCCACAGCCTCTCCCCGGCCGGGAGCCAGTGCAGAGGACTGTTCATCGAGCGGGCAAAAACTATGCGCTCCGGAGATATTCACGCAGTGCCCGGCGGATGACCTCAGAGACGGTGACACCCTCAACCGCTGCCCGCTCCGTCGCCTCGGCCCGCAGGCTGGGTTCCAGACGAACTGATCCCACTGCTTTCGCAGCATCGCCCAGGGGTGGGCGCCCTGGGCCGCGCCTGTGTCCCTTTAGCGCACCGCGCTCGTAGCCTCGCTCGGCATCATCAGCCAGCTCACGGATCATCTTGTCATTGATCGGCTTCCCTGACTTGGTATGACCATAGGTTCGCTCACTCATGAGTCATCTCGTCCGAATAGCACATCCTGGCTACTGCGCCGAAGGGCCATGGCGTGTATGACGAGAGGCCGTGACATTCCGAGACGCCTCGGTACCTCCGACTGGCGTCGTCGTGTCGTTAGAGCCGCGTTGGCGAAGCTGTCCCACCCAGACCAAGCTGAGCGGATGAAGCCGGCTCGCTTGACCCCAGGTTTTGGCCAGGAGTCGGTGTGGGATTACCCCCGACCGCCTCGCGTCGAGCTCGAGCCTCGACTAGTGAGAGTGGTCCTCGGCGGAGAGGAGATCGCTCGCAGCCAGGGCTCCCTTCGGGTCCTCGAGACCTCCCACCCACCGGTGTACTACCTGCCGCCAGGCGATATCGAAGCAGGCGCCCTCTCCGTGAGCGGCGCCGGCTCATGGTGCGAGTGGAAAGGGATGGCGTCCTACCTGGACGTCAGTGGCGGAGACCGCCGGGAGAGGCGGGCGGCCTGGCTCTACGACACCCCGGCCAAGGGATACTCCGATTTGGCCGGCTTCGTGGCCTTCTACGCCCCCCTCATGGACCAGTGCTACGTGGGAGACGAGCTGGTGGTCCCCCAGCCGGGCGGCTTCTACGGCGGGTGGGTCACATCCTGGGTGGTCGGCCCGTTCAAGGGCATTCCAGGGAGCACCTACTGGTAGCCTCGGGAGTCAGCGTTCGGCCCAACCGAGCTGTGCCCATCGAGGGGCGCGTATCCCGCTGAGCCATGAGTTGGCGCGGCCGGGGTCGCCGACAGGGCCGACCTCCATCAGGTGAGCAGGCGGGAGCGCCCCCAGGGCGCATACTGGTGCAGTGGGATGGGACCAGATGGGCGACCTCGAGGCCATCTTGGCCGTCACCAACACCGACTCTCACGAGGTCGACCACGCCGTCCCGGACGGGTCGGACGCCATGTTCACCTGGGACTACCAGAAGGGCAAGCGGCCTCGGCTGAGCCGGCTGTACGAGAAGGCCAAGGTCTCCATGTGGAACGCCGAGGTGGACCTGGACTGGGACATCGAGGTGGACCAGGAGGCGGTGGTGATGGCCAACCCGGCGCTGGCCGGGGGATGTGGGGTGGGCATGGACCTCTCCGGTACCGCCTTCGCCAAGTGGGGCGACAAGGAGTGGCTCCAGTTTGGCGTCGAGGGCCAAAATTGGACCCTCTCCCAATTCCTGCACGGTGAGCAGGGAGCGCTGGTCTGCACGGCCAAGATCGTCGAGTCGGTGCCGTGGGTGGACGCCAAGTACTTCGCCGCCACCCAGGTGATGGACGAGGCCCGCCACGTGGAGGTCTTCGCCCGGTACCTGGACACCAAGCTGTCCGGTCACTACCCGATCAACTCCCACCTACGAATGCTGCTTGATGACATCGTGGCCGACAGCCGCTGGGACATGACCTACCTCGGGATGCAGGTGATGGTGGAGGGGCTGGCCCTGGCCGCCTTCGGCTTCCTGCGCCAGCTCACCACCGAGCCCCTGCTGCGGGAGATCCTGCGACTGGTGATGGCCGACGAGGCCCGCCACGTGGCCTTTGGGGTGCTCAGCCTGGGCGAGTACTACCAGCAGCTGAGCGGGGCCGAGATCCGAGAGCGCCAGGAGTTCGCCTTCGAGGCGGCCGTACGCATGCGGGACCGGTTCCTCCAGCAGGAGGTCTTCGAGCGCATGGGGGTCCCGGTCAAAGAGGCGGTGCCACTGGTCATGCAGAGCCCCGAGCGGCTGGTCTTCCAGTCCATGCTGTTCTCCAAGATCGTGCCCAACTGCTCCAAGCTGGGACTGCTGGATGCCGGGGACGGGTGGCTGCGCCAGCGCTTCGGTGATCTTGGCGTTCTCGGCTTCGAGACCTGGGACACCGGGGAGGATGCCGGCGTCTGACCTGATGCCGGCCATCGGCGGAACCGGCCAGCGGCGCCGACTGAGGACCACAAGGTGGCGTACCCGCCCGCGGTAGGATCAGGTGATGGCGCACTCAGGCCGTTTTGGGGCGGTGGTCACGGCCATGGTGACCCCTTTCGATGAGGGCGGCGCCCTGGATCTGGACGGCGCGGCAACCCTGGCCCGCTGGCTGGCCGACCACGGCAGCGACGCCTTGGTGGTGGCCGGCTCCACCGGGGAGTCCATGTCGCTGTCCGACACCGAGAAATTCGACCTCTGGCGAGCCGTCGCCCACGCCGTGGCCATCCCGGTCATCGCCAGCTCGGGCACGGCCGACACCGCCCACTCGATCCTGTTGAGCCAACAGGCCGAAAGGGCGGGCGCCGCCGGCCTCCTGGTGGTCGCCCCCTACTACAACCGGCCCCACCAGGCCGGCCTGGATGCCCACTTCCGGGCGGTGGCGGCGGCCACTGAGCTGCCCGTGCTGATCTACGACATCCCGATCCGCACCGGCCGCCGGGTGGACACTGACACCGTGTTGGCGCTGGCTCGCGGCGTTCCCAACATCGTTGGGGTCAAGGACGCCTCGGGTGACCTGGCTGGCGCGGCCCGCATGATGGCCGAGGCCCCTGGCGGCTTCGAGGTCTACAGCGGGGACGACGCCATGACGCTGCCCCTGCTGGCACTGGGAGCGGTCGGGGTCATCAGCGTGGCGGCGCACTGGGGCGGAGAGACGTTCGCCGGGATGACCTCCAATTTCGCAAAAGGGGACACCGACGCGGCCCGAGAGTGCAATGCCCGCCTGCTCGAGTCCTACCCTTTCCAGAGCATGCTCGACGCCCCCAACCCGATGCCGGCCAAGGCCATGTGCCGGGTCATGGGCCTGCCGGTCGGGCACTGTCGGCCGCCGCTGACCCCCGAGCCGGCTGACCTGGAGGAGCGGGCCCGGGCCGTGCTGGGGCGTCTGGGGGCTGGCGGTGGCTGAGCCGGTAAAGATCGTCTTCCTCGGTGGCCTGGGGGAGATAGGCCGCAACTGCGCCTGCATCGAGGTCGGCGGGCGCATTGCCATCCTGGACTGCGGGATCATGTTCCCCGACGCCGAGATGCCCGGCGTGGACCTGGTCCTGCCCGACTTCACCTACCTGCGGGAGAATGCGCACCGGATCGAGGCCTGCCTGGTCACCCACGGCCACGAGGACCACACCGGCGGGCTCGCTTTTTTGTTGCGGGAGATGTCGTTCCCCATCTATGGCTCCGAGCTGTCGCTGGGCCTGGCCCGCAATCGCATCGAGGAGGCCGGGATGCTCGACCGCACCCAGCTGATACCGGTGGCCGACGGTGAGCGGCGGCGGATCGGGCCCTTCGACGTCGAGTTCATCCCGGTGACCCATTCGGTCCCCCACGGCTTCGCCACCGCCTTCCACACCCCCCAGGGCGTCATCTTGCACACCGGGGACTTCAAGCTGGACATGACTCCGGTGGACGGGCGCCTCACCGACCTGGCCCGGATCGGGGCCATCTCCAACGGGCCGGGGATCCGTCTGCTGCTGTCGGACTCGACCAACGCCGAGGAGCCGGGCTACACCTCCAGCGAGTCGTCCATCGGCGAGGTGCTGCGCCGACTGTTCGAGGCCCACGAGGGCAAGCGCATCATCGTCACCTGCTTCGCCAGCCACATCCACCGGGTACAGCAGCTGGCCGACGTGGCCATCGCCACCGGCCGGCGCATCGCCACCCTGGGGCGGTCCATGGCCAACAACGTGGCCCTGACCCGCCGGTTGGGCCTCCTGCACATTCCCGACGCCGCCCTGATCGACATCGAGCAGGTGGCCGGCCTGGACCCGGCCAAGGTGTGCGTCATCTCCACTGGATCGCAGGGTGAGCCCATGTCGGCCCTGTCCCTCATGGCCGCCGGGGAGAACCGCCGGCTGTCGGTGGGAGAGAACGACGTGGTCATCCTCAGCTCGCACGCCATCCCCGGCAACGAGTCGGCCGTGAGCAAGGTCATCGACGGCCTTCACCGACGGGGGGCTGACGTCGTACACAGCGGCTTGGCCGAGGTCCACGCCAGTGGCCACGCCAAGCAGGGTGAGCTGGCGACCATGCTGGCGGTGGCTCGCCCGGAGTATTTCGTGCCGGTGCACGGGGAATTTCGCCACCTGGTGCACCATTCCCGTCTGGCTTCTCGTATGGGCGTCCCCGCGGACCACGTGCTGCTGTGCGAGGACGGGGACGTGGTGACGCTGGGGGACACTGGCCTCGAGTTCGCCGGGGAGGTCCCGGCCGGCTACCTCTACGTGGACGGCATCGTGGGCGACGTGGGCCACGGGGTCCTTCGGGACCGCCGGGTGCTGGCCGAGGAGGGGGTGATCGTGGTGGTGGTCACCGTCGACGTTCGCACCGGGTTTGTCCTGGCCGGCCCGGAGATCATCACCAAGGGCTGGGTGCACGCCCCCGAGGCCGAGGCCCTGCTGGGCGACGCCCGGGCAGCGGTGCTGGCCAGTGTGGAGAAGGCCACCGCCGGGGGGGCGACCGACCACGACACCGTGCGCCGGGCGGTGCGCTCGGCCATGGGCAACCTGGTGGCCGAGCGCACTCGCCGCCGCCCCATGATCGTCCCCCTGGTCATGGAGGCGTAGCCCCCTGGTCATGGGGGCGTAGGGCGGGGGAGGCGGGGGTGCCCCACGCAGACCACTATTTTTGTGGCGGCTGGCGCGCCTATGGCTCATGGTGCGGCCACAAAAATCTACCTCCCTTGTTGCCCGCCTAATCCTGTGGCTGGTGTTAGCGTTGTGGTTATTGTGGCTTTGCCAAAAGGAGCTCTCTCGCCAACTCGTCCCTCCCCCCGCTCCAGCGGGAGCGGGGGCCCGGGCGGCGCCCGGCGAGGCGGTCGACCGGCGCAGGTAGCTGGGGGTGGACGCCACAAGAGCCCTCGAAGGCCGTCTGGGACGACCAAGACGACCAAGACGACCACCCGGCGACCGTCTGCCCCCCGGACCAAGCGGCCCACCCAGCCCGGGCGGGGGGCAACCGCCTCCTTGTCGAGGACGACGGGCCGTGGCCTGGTGGCGGCCGTTCGGAGTCTGGTAGTCGTGGCTCGTGGCTTGTTGGCCGTGGTCCGCCGCCTGGGCCGGGCGGGTGACGACCGTTGGGGGATGGTGCTGGTCATGGCCGGCGTGCTGGCCGGCCTGGGCATCTACGCCGACCTGCTGGGACCGGCCGGCCACACCCTGCAGACGGGTACGGCTTGGACCATCGGGTTGGCCCGGTTCCTGGTACCGGTGGGCCTGGTGGGGGTGGGGGTCAGGGCCTTGGCGGCGGGCCTGCCTGGGGGCCAGGGCCCGGCTACCGGGTCGCCTACCGGACCGCAAGCTGTGACCGGTTCGCCCACCGGGCGCTCCCCTGTGGCCGTCTCGGGACTGACGCCGGGGCCCGGGGCCTCGAGAGCCCGGCTGGGGCGCTCAGTGGTGGCCCTGGCAGTGACCCTTGCCGCCATTGCCGGTCTGGTCGACCTGGTGAGGGGTACTTCAGGTGCCGGGGCGCCGCGGCATGTGCTGCGGATGGCTGGAGGCGAGCTGGGAACACTGGACGGCCATCTCCTCCAGACGGCACTGGGCCCCTGGGGCGCCGGCATCGTGGTGGTGATGGTGTTGGCGGTGTCTCTCTTGGCCCTGGCGGGGGTACCGGCGCGCCGAGCAATCACGATTGGAGGGGCCGCGGTTGTCCGGGCAACCAAGGCGGGGATCAGAGCAGGACGGTGGGGACGGGTACCGGCCGTCGCCGCGGAGGTGGGCGACGAGCAGTGCAGTGGTGACTCGCGGGTCTCGGTCCTGTTCGACGGGGCGCCCTTTGAGGCTGATCCGGCGGCGCCGGGCCGCCAGGCCGGGCCGTCCCCCTCCCGTGGCCGCCTGCCCGCTCACCCGGGCCCTTCCGCGGGTCCCGGCGGGGACTCTGATGACGAGCCGGGTACCAACGGGGACGGGGGAGCATCCGATCACCTGGGTAAGCCAGCCGCCATCTCGGCCAACCCGGATTCATGGAAGCTGCCCTCCCTGGACCTGTTGTCCAAGAGCCGGTCCCAGGTGGTCGACCGACGTGAGGTGGATCTGGCCGGTCAGGCCCTGGTGAGTGCCCTGGGCACCCACGGTGTGGTCACCCGCCTGGTGGGTCAGACGGTGGGGCCCACCGTCACCCGCTATGAGCTGGAGCTGGGGCCGGGGGTGAAGGTGGCCCGGGTGACCACCCTGTCCAAGGACATCGCCTACGCCATGGCGTCGGCCGATGTGCGTATCCTGGCCCCCATACCGGGGCGGTCGGCCATCGGCATCGAGGTGCCCAACCGCCACCGCCAGCTGGTCACCCTGGCCGACATCCTGACCTCCGACGAGGCTCGCCTGGCTACCCATCCACTGGAGGTGGCCCTCGGGCGGGACATCGCCGGCCGGGCAGTGCTGGTCAACCTGGCCGAGATGCCCCACATCCTCATCGCCGGGGCGACGGGGGCGGGCAAGTCGTCGTGCATCAACTCCCTGGTCACCTCCATCCTCACCCGGGCCACCCCCGAGCAGGTCCGCCTCATCCTGGTGGACCCCAAGCGGGTGGAGCTGGGCCAGTACAACGGGTTGCCCCACCTGCTCACCCCGGTGGTGGTCAACCCCAAGCGGGCGGCCAACGCCTTGTCCTGGGCGGTCCACGAGATGGAACGGCGCTACGACCTGCTGGCCGAGGCCAGGGTGCGCGACATCACCGGCTACAACCAGGCCCTGGCGGCTGGCGACCTCCTCGCCTCGGGCGGAGCTCCCGCCGTCTCGTCCCGGAGTCCTGCCGACCAGGAAGAGATGCCCCAACCGCTGCCCTTCATCCTGGTGGTGGTAGACGAGCTCAACGACCTGATGATGGTGGCGGCCCGGGACGTGGAACAGTCGATCTGCCGGATCGCCCAGATGGCCAGGGCGGTCGGGATTCATCTGGTCATCGCCACTCAGCGGCCCTCGGTCGACGTCATCACCGGCGTCATCAAGGCCAATGTCCCCTCTCGGCTGGCCTTCTCGGTGTCCTCGCTGGCCGACAGTCGGGTCATCCTGGACCAGCCTGGGGCTGAGCGCCTGGTGGGCAAGGGTGACCTGCTGCTGGTATCAGCGTCGTCCAACGTCCCTCGCCGGCTCCAGGGACCCTGGGTCGCCGAGGCCGAGGTGCGGGCAGTGGTGGCCCACTGGCGGCGCCAGAGCGAACCTCGCTACCTGGACGGGGTGGAGGGCGACGACCGGGGCGGCGATGTCAGTCGCCTCGACGAGGGTGACGATGACGACCTGATCAAGCAGGCCATGGAACTGGTGGTCCGCTCCAAGCTAGGGTCGACCTCGATGCTGCAGCGCAAGCTTCGGGTGGGCTTCGCCCGCGCCGGGCGGCTCATGGACCTGCTCGAGCGCCGGGGGGTGGTGGGCCCGTCGGAGGGCTCCAAGTCCCGCGCCGTGCTCATGAGCCCCGAGGAGCTGGACCAGCTCTGAGCCGCACCGTTCGGCGCCGACCGCTGGCGCCACCGACGCCTCTGCCCATGACCAGGCGGGATCGCCGGCTGGCAGCCCGGGGGGGCCCGTCGAGGCACTTGGCCCGGCGAGGGCCGTCCGGGCACTCGGCCCGGCGGGAGTCGTCCGGGCTGCTGGCCCGGCGCAGCTTGGCCGGCGCCGTGGTGGTGGTGCTGCTGGCGGCCGTCTTTTGCGGCGTCCAGCTGAACCGGGCCCCCCCGGCGCCGATGATCCGCAGGACGGTCCCAGCCAGTCTCACGGTGCCTGGGGCGCCGCCCATGCTCCCATGGCCAGCTCAGGGAGAAGCAGCGGTGGACGTGACGGGCGTGGGAACCTTCGGCCCGGTGGGGGGCGACCAGCCGGTGCCGGTCGCCAGCCTGACCAAGATGATGACCGCCCTGGTCGTGCTCGGGGACCACCCCCTGTCCGGCGGTGCCGAGGGACCGGCTCTGGTCATCACCCCTGCGGACGTGGCTGTGTACCGCAGCGGTGCCGCCGTCGGGGACTCCGAGCTGGCAGTGACGGCTGGGGAGGCGCTGAGCGAACGCCAGGCCATCGAGGGCCTCCTGGTGCCGTCGGCCGACAACCTGGCCGTGGTGCTGGCTCGATGGGACGCCGGCAGCGAGGCCGCCTTCGTCGACAAGATGAACGCCAAGGCAGCTTCCATGGGGCTGACCAAGACCCACTACGCCGATGTCAGCGGCTTGGATCCCGCCACCGTGAGCACCGCCACCGACCAGTTGCGGGTGGCCGAGGCGGCCATGGCCGTCCCGGTCTTTGCCCAGACGGTGGACCTGGCCCAGGTCACTCTGCCGGTGGCCGGCACGGTCCACAATTTCAACCGCCTGGTGGGCCAGGACGGCATCGTCGGGATCAAGACCGGCTCCACCGCGGCCGCCGGTGGTTGCTTTGCCTTCGCCGCCAACCGGCTGGTGGGCGGTCATCCCGCGACAATCGTGGGTGTGGTGCTGGGTCAGCACGGGGGCTCGCTGATCAATGCCGGCCTCACCGCATCTCAGCGCGTCCTGGACGCGGCGGGCGCCAGCCTGACCAATTTTCACGGTCCAGAGCCGGGGCAGTCGGAGGCCCAAGTAGTGGCGTCCTGGGGCAAATCCGCCCCGGCCAGTGCTGCGGGAATGGCGAGCCTGGTGGCCTGGCCGGGCCTGGTCCTGCGGGCCAGGGTGATGCCCGGTCGTCTGCAGCCTGGGATGCCGGCCGGAGCCGTCGTCGGCCACATCTCCTATCAACTCGGGACCCAGCGGGCTGACCTGCCCCTGCACCTCTCCAGGGCACTCCCCGGCCCCTCCCTGGCCTGGCGCCTGGAGCGGCTGTAGCCGCTGCACGACCTCTCGGACATGACCATGAAGACCACGGACTCGGTGGCTTCGTCGGCTCCTCCCGCACAGCCTCTTCCACGACCATCTTCCACCTATCGGGTGATGAGTGAAGCAAAGACAACGATATTGGAGAGGTAACTGTGAGTGCTCCGGTCGAAGGTCCCGCCGCAGGTGATCAGCCGTAGCCCGGCGTAGCCGATATCTCCATAAACGGTCTGGCTGGGAAACTGAGCTTTGGTGTACTCGTTGACGGCATTTACCTTGAATGTGGCGGTGGTGCCGTCTTGGCGGGCGACCTTCACCGTGTCACCCGGTTCGAGACTTCCGAGACGAAAAAAGATTCCAGGGCCTTTGTAGGAGTCAACGTGGCCGAGGATGACGGAAGGACCGAGTTGGCCGGGGGTGGGACCTCGTTGGTACCAGCCTGCCTCGTGGAAGCTGGAGGGCACCTGGACTGTTCCGTCAGGATTGCGATTCAGCGAGAGCAGGTTCGATGTAACCCCGATGGCCGGGATCGTTACCGAGATCGGCATAGAAGCAGGAAGCGTCAATGGAGGGGCGACTGCGGCGGCTATGGGGACTGCGGCGGCTATGGGGACGATCCCTAAGTTGTGGACGGGCGCAGGAGCATGCTGCGGAGCGGCGATGCCCTTTGCAAGTAACGAGCTCCCGACAACGGCGAGAACTACGGAGACCACCGCATAGGTCCGTCGGCTGCGACGGGTTCGGGAACGGACATGAGCTCCGGCGGATCGGGTACGGACATGAACTCCAGCCGGTCGAGAAGCGATCCTGTGGCGGCGATGCGGCCGGTGGCCTCGGGGCGCCCCAAGTGCTGCGTAGGGAAGCGATCCCGGCACCGGTGGGGCGAAGGGAGGATGAAGGGGGGAAGCTTCGTCCTGGTCGAAGGGCCCCTGGACGGCCCTGTGTGAGGTCGCGGCGGTCCGTCCAAGTCGAACTGTGGCATCAGAGCTTAAGGGCACGTTCCCCGCTGCCTGGACGGGCTGGGCAATGTCACCATCTCTCAGCATGCAGACGTATGGGGGTGTCACGATTCAGGTCGGACGACGAGGTCACCCCTCCGGACGCCACTGAGGTTCATTTACGGTGGTGGAGTGGCCGCGGCGGGCTCGTCTCGAGAGCGCTTGGTGTGCTGGTGACTTCCCGCTGCCGCGGCAACCGCGGCCGCCGCGAGGGTGGCCCCGCCGCCTATCAGGAGATCGGTGTCCCGGCCGCCGGCGGTGCCGCCAGCCCCGGTGGCAGCTCCACCGCTGAGAGCCGAAGCGGATGCAGTGCCCGTGCCGGTGTTGGGCGGCGACGGCAGAGAATCGAAACCGTCATTCGGCGTGCCCAAGAACGGGAAGGTCTTCAAGAACGCGACGTTGGTCATCGTCGCTCCGTCGGTGATCTTGGGTACCGCCGCATCCGGGGTGTAGCTCTTGTCGATCAGCGGGTAGGTGAGTCCGGCGATGGCGCGTAGCTCGATCGTCACCACATCGTCGACCGGACGACGGCCGTTCGGGAACCCGGCAGGATCTCCAGCGAGCAACCCTCCAGCGTTGGGGTTGACGGTGGGCGGTATCGCCATGTTCAGGTGCAGCATGTCCGCCATGGTCGTTCCAGTGTTGTTCTGGAAGCCGGGTACAACTCCCGGCGGCAAACCAGTGAGCAGGATCGCAACCAGGTCCTTGCGTGGCGCGCCCAAAGTGGCCAGGTGTGGAAAGACCCCGGGATAAAGGACGGGAAGCAGCTTGGCTATTTCCGGCATCTCGACCATGGCCGCAAACTGGCTGTCAGCGCTGGGCGACTGCGAGTTGAAGAAGTCCTTCTTGCCGATGGGAATGAGGACCTCGTTGAGCAGTGGGTTGCCCAGCCGCGATATCTGGACGTACGGCCCCGAGTTCGTGGTCCCACCGGTGCTGTTATAAATTCGGGACTTCTGGCGGCTGGCCGACGCGTACACCCCGATTACCGATTTGGCCGAGGCCGGGTCCGTCGGGTTGGAACCATCCGCGGTCAGCATGGTCTTGGGGACCTGGATGGCGATGGTGTTGACGTTGAGCCCCTGCAGCGTGTCGATGCCCGCCGCCATGGCCAAGGGGCCGGTGTGCAGGTTCTGGAACGGTCGCAGGTCGAGCAGATCGAAGACGGCACCGAGGTCGACGAAGAACCCCTCGGCGCGCTGACCGGCAAAGACGGTCTCCCCGCTCGGGAGCTTCGTGATTGCAGCATCGGCCAGCGCCACATAGTTAGGGGTGGAATGAGGTCCGATGTTGCACGGCGGGACCGGAAGATTGCTGGCCAGGGTTTGGGGCGCCCCACTGCCCGTCACTTTGCTCACCGAATACGACTGCCGACGATTATAATGAGGGTCGGTCAACGAGCTGATCGGACCGGTGTTATATAAGAAAGTGTTCTCGTCTTGGACGTTGGTGGTGAACTTGAATTGATAGGAAATGTCCGCTTGACCCGTCCGCTTGTTAGAGATATGGATCTCGTAGAGGACGTCATCGCCAAAAACGAAGAAGTTGGGACCCCCAGGCGGTGCCTCCAGCGGGACGAAGTTGGCGATGAGCGTTACCGTGTCAGGCCGGTCGGGGCTCACATAGGCGTAGACGTCTGTATTGTCGGCGACCGGATCCTTCGAAATAGCCGGCGCTTCACGATGGGAGGACATGAACCAACTTTCGCTTGGAGACGACGAGTAGACGTAAATTGCCTAAAAAAAACGTTCCGCAAAGCGGGCCAGCGTCACTCCGCCGTCTGGGCCACCCGGGCGAGGTGTGCGGCAAGGGTCTTGTCGTGATGTATGACTTGTCGGGTGCCGACCATGACATGGATCTCGCCTTTGCTCAAGTCGTGGACGTAGGCCACCACCGGAGCACCAGGGTCCGCAGGGGCTGCGTCAGCCACCGGCTGGATCCCATCGGCACGGTTCGGCGCCGCACCCAACACGCCAGCGCCGGTCAACAGGGCGGGGGAAACTGCCACGACGCCAACCGCACCCACTCCCAAAGACGTGTACCGGAGAAAGTCTCTACGACTCTGTTTCTCCACAATCGGCCCCTTTCATGGGCTCAAACGCCAACCGGACCTAGAACCTAGGCTTTGCGCACACGGAGTATCATCCGTCCCAACCTTGGTGTCAAGTTCCCGGTCGAGGGGCTCCGCAGTGCACGTGCGGGCCTCCACCGCCCGGTAGACGGCCCCAGCAGTACTACCAGCCGCGGCGTCCCCAGGGGGAAGGGGGGGAATTGGACCGGGAGCGCATGCGGCTCACCAGGAAGAAACCGACCAGTAGGAGGATCAGCAGGGGGATCCCGATGAGAGCGGTGCCACCCGGCGTACCAGGCCGCACCGTGGAGAACGGAGCGGCCGATCCCGTGGCCGAAACCCCCGCCGCCGTAGTAACCGCGGGGGCCGTAGTAACGGGGCCGGGGCGCGAAGTAATGGGGGGAATAGGAGCGTCCAAACAGCGCCAGCAGGGTTCCCACGACCTTTAGCTTGGCACAGGCAACGCCCGATGCCATGCCGATCACACGTTCGCTACATTGAGGGTGTGGACATTGGCGGTGTGGACATTGGCGGTGTGGACAACAGGGTCCCGTATGCCGAGCTGCACTGCCACTCCAACTTCAGCTTCCTCGACGGGGCCTCCCATCCCGAGGAGCTGGTCACCGAGGCAGTCCGATTGGGCCTCGACGCCCTGGCCCTCACTGACCACGACGGTCTCTATGGGGTGGTCCGCTTTGCCCGGGCCGCCGCCGACCTCGGTCTGCCCACCGTCTTCGGGGCCGAGGTCAGCCTCAGCTCGGCCCCGGCCCCGGCCCCGGCCCCGGCCCCGGCCCCGGCCCCGGCCCCGGCTCCGGCTCCGGTCCGGTCGGCCCGGACCGGTACCCCTGATCCCCCCGGCCACCACCTGGTGATCCTGGCCCGGGACCCGGTGGGCTATGCCCGCCTTTCCCGGGCCCTGGCCCTGGCCCATCTGGCCGGAGGGAAGAAGGGCCGGCCCATCTTCGACCTGGCCAGCCTGTCCGAGGCGGCTGGGGGGCCGGGTGGCGACCACTGGCTGGTCCTCACCGGATGCCGCAAAGGGACCGTTCCCGCCGCCCTCCTCTCTGCCGGTCCGGCCGCCGCCGGTCGCGCCCTGGACCATCTGGTCGACGCATTTGGCCGCGCCAACCTGGCCGTGGAGTGCTGGGACCATGGGGACCCCCTGGACTCGGCTCGCAATGACGCTCTCTGTGCCCTGGCCGTCTCCCACCACGTCGACCTGGTGGCCACCAACAACGTCCACTACGCCACCCCTGGCCGGCGTCGTCTGGCCACTGCTCTGGCTGCGGTGCGGGCCAGGACGTCCCTCGACCAGCTGGATGGCTGGTTGCCGGGGGGGGTCGGGGCTCACCTGCGCTCGGGAGTCGAGCAGGCCCGGCGCCTGGTCCGTTACCCGGGCATCGTCGAGCGGTCGGCCGATCTGGGTCGGGCCTGCGCCTTCGACCTGGCCCTGGTGTCCCCCCGCCTGCCCGACTTCCCTGTACCGCCCGGCCAGACCGAGATGGACTTCTTGCGCCAGCTCACGGCCGAGGGGGCCACCGACCGGTACGGCACCCGAGGCGCCGAGCGGGTGCCCGGCGCCTGGGCCCAGTTGGACCACGAGCTGGAGGTCATCGGGTCCCTGGACTTCGCCGGTTACTTCCTGGTGGTGTGGGACATCGTCGAGTTCTGCCGGCGTCAGGGCATCCTCTGCCAGGGCCGGGGCTCGGCCGCCAACTCGGCCGTCTGCTACGCCATCGGGATCACATGCGTCGACGCGGTGGCCCTCGGGTTGTTGTTCGAGCGCTTCTTGTCGCCCGAGCGGGACGGTCCGCCCGACATAGATGTCGACATCGAGGCGGACCGGCGGGAGGAGGTGATCCAGTACGTCTACGGCCGCTACGGCCGCCACCACGCCGCCCAGGTGGCCAACGTCATCACCTATCGCCCCCGCTCGGCGGTGCGGGACATGGGCCGGGCGCTCGGCCACGGACCGGGCCAGCTCGACGCCTGGTCCAAGCAGATCGACCAGTGGGCCCCCCTGCCCGCTGCAGCCGAGCCCGCCGCAGCCGCCGCAGGCGAGCCCCCAGCCATCTCCGGAGCCGGCCCGCCCGGCGACATCCCCGCCGCTGTCCTGGCCCTGGCCCGCCAGGTGGAGGGCTTCCCCCGCCACCTGGGCATCCACTCGGGGGGCATGGTCATCTGCGACCGCCCGGTGGTGGAGGTCTGCCCGGTGGAGTGGGCCCGCATGCCCGGCCGCAGCGTCTTGCAGTGGGACAAGGACGACTGTGCGGCGGTGGGCCTGGTCAAGTTCGACCTGCTGGGGCTGGGGATGCTCTCGGCCATCCATGGGGCCATCGACCTGGTCGCCGGCTGGGACCAGAGCGTGGTCGACCTGGCCCGTCTGCCCCAGGAGGACGAGGTCTACGACATGTTGTGCCGGGCCGACTCGGTGGGGGTGTTCCAGGTGGAGAGCCGGGCCCAGATGGCCACCCTGCCCCGGCTGGCACCTCGTTGTTTTTACGATCTGGTGGTGGAGGTGGCCCTCATCCGGCCCGGCCCCATCCAGGGCAACTCGGTCCACCCCTACCTGCGCCGCCGGGCCGGCCGGGAGCCGGTCACCTACCTGCACCCGCTGCTCCGTTCCTGCCTGGAGAAGACCCTCGGAGTCCCGCTGTTCCAGGAGCAGCTCATGCAGATGGCCATCGACGTGGCCGGCTTCAGCGGGGCCGAGGCCGACCAGCTCCGCCAGGCCATGGGCTCGAAACGCTCCAGTGAGCGAATGGCTGGCCTTCGTACCAGGCTCTATTCCGGGATGGCAGAGCGCGGGATCACCGGTGAGGTGGCCGATGCCATCTATGCCAAGTTGGCTGCTTTTGCCAACTTCGGATTCCCGGAGAGCCATTCGGTGTCGTTCGCCTACCTGGTCTACTCCAGCGCCTGGCTCAAGCTCCACCACCCGGCGGCGTGGTGCGCGGCCCTGCTCAACGCCCAGCCCATGGGGTTCTGGTCGCCCCAGACCCTGGTGGCCGACGCCCGCCGCCACGGCGTGGTGGTGCGCCGCCCCGAGGTCAACGCCAGTGGGGCCAAGGCGACCTTGGAGCCTGTCGAAATACCCTCCTCCCGCCAGACCCTGCCTCCCACTCCGGCGGTCCGGCTGGGGCTGGAGTCGGTGCGCACCATTGGGCCTGAGGTGGCCGAGCGCATCGCTGGCGGGCAACCCTACGACTCAATGGAGGACCTGGTCCGTCGGGGCGCCCTGTCCCGGGCCCAGCTGGAGGCCCTGGCCACCGCCGGCGCCCTGGACGGCCTACCCCACGGGAGCTCCCGGAGGGATGCGCTGTGGGCGGCCGGGGCGGTGGCGGAGAATGGCCGCCCCGGCACCCTGCCTGGAGTGGTAACGGGGGCCACCGCCCCGCCCCTGCCCCGGATGACCACCCTGGAGGAGACGGCCGCTGACCTGTGGGCCACCGGGGTGTCGACCGGCGTCCACCCGGTGCACTTCGCCCGAGCGACCCTCGACGCCATGGGTGCGCTGAGCGCCGCTGCCCTGGCCGATGGGTACGACGGGGCCAGGGTGGTGGTGGCCGGATTGGTCACCCACCGCCAGCGCCCATCCACCGCCAGGGGGACCATCTTCGTCAATCTGGAGGACGAGACCGGCTTGGTCAACGTCATCTGCTCCGCAGGCGTGTGGGCCCGCTACCGGTCAGTGGCCCGCACCGCCTTGGCCCTGGTGGTGCGGGGGCGCCTGGAGAAGGCTGACGGGGTGGTCAACCTGGTGGCCGAGCGCCTCGACGCCTTGTCCCTGGCGGCCGGGCCGACGCCGTCGTCCCGGGATTTTCGCTGAGGCCTGGTCTACGCCACTCGGATCGCTGCCGAGGGGACTGGCTGGGGGGCGATAGCTTGGCCACACATGCTGATCGGCGCTCTATTCAAGAACAGCCACCTGGGCCTGTGGGCCAGGACCAACGGCCTGGTCATCGTCCTGCTCGCCCTCGGGGCCGTCCTGCTCACCCGCTTCGTCAGCTGGTGCTCGGTGCAGGCCGCCCGCTACCTCGAGCACCAGGTCCGGACCCAGGTCTCAGGAGGGCTGGTCCCGAGCGAGCACTCCAAGCACGCCCGGGCCCTGGTCCAGGCGGTGGAGTGGGCAGTGAACGGCCTGGTCTTCTTCGTGGCGGCGCTGTTGGTACTGACCAGGTTCGGTGTTCCCCTGACCACCCTGGTGGCCCCGGCCACAGTGGCTGGTGTGGCCCTGGGCTTCGGGGCCCAGCGGGTGGTCCAGGACCTGTTGGCCGGCTTCTTCTTGTTCGCCGAGCGCCAGTACGGCTTCGGCGACGTCGTCCGGCTCAGCGTGCCCGGCCAGACTCCCGGGACCAGCGGCACAGTGGAGGAGCTGACCCTGCGCACCACCAAGCTGCGCACGGTGAACGGGGAGCTGGTGATCATCCCCAACGGCCAGATCGTCCAGGCCACCAACCTGTCGAGTGACTGGTCCCGGGTGGTCATCGACATCCCGTTGCCGGCCGACTACGACCTGGACCAGGCGACCGAGCTGCTGCTCAGCGCGGCAGACGAGCTCACCTCCGACGACGAGTGGAAGGACCTGTTGCTGGAGGAGCCGACTGTGCTCGGGGTCGAGTCCATCGACGTGGGCTACTACCAGCTGCGCCTGACCGCCCGGACGCTGCCGGCCAAGCAGTGGGAGGTCGGGCGGGAGCTGCGCCGGCGGATCGCCCTGGCCTTCCAGAGGGCAGGGATCGAGCCGCCCCGGTCGGTGCTGGCCGGCGCCGATGAGCCGGCTTAGTCCGTGCGGACCTGGCTGACGACACGACTAAGTCGGTTGCTGCAGGTTCGCCGCTCGACGGTGGTCCTGGCGGTGGTATTCGCCGGGATGTTCGTGCTGTGGTCCTACGCCCAGCCCGACGCGCCCCCGGCATTTCCGATCACCAATCAGCCGGCCCTGTCGCCGGCCGCCAGAGTGCCCGAGCGATCGACCACGACCTCCACCCAGCCGAAGCGCCGCCCAACCACCACGTCCACTTCCACCTCAACCCGTCCAGGGCCGCCCACCACTGGCGGATCCACCACCACTAATGCGCCGGGCGCTACTGGCACCACCGCGCCTGGGGCCACGCCCACCACCGGGGCGCCTGATACCGCCACGACGGTACCGTCTTCCACTACCGTGCCGCCCGTTAGCAGCACCACCACCACCACCACCCCGCCGGCGGGGGCGCCGGGAAGATAGCAATCCCGTCCGGACCGGCGCCGCTCAGTCTGTGATGCATTTTGTGTCAATAACAGCACAAATTGCATCACAGACCCTGGTGGACAGCGAATCCGCCCAGCTACAGGTTCTTGGGAGGCGCCACCATGACGGGCTTGGAAGCCTTCACCGGCCCGTTGTCGGTCGAAGTGAATACCGGGCCCGACAGCGCCAGCTTGCCACCGTGGATGGTCCCCATCTGGACTCCCGTGTAGCCCTGGTTGGAGGTGGAGGAGTACCCCAACGGTGACAGTCCCGGGCCGGCCAGGTCGGCCGTTTGGAGCGCCTTCATGACGCTGTCCCTGGTCGGGTTCTGGCCGGCCTGCTCCATGAGGCGCACGAAGGTGTAGCCCACCGCCATCCCGTACTCCACGTTGGCGTCGAAGGGCACGCTGGTCAGGTAGCGGTCATGTATTCGTCTGAAGAGCTTGATCCAGGGGTCGGCCGTGTCGGAGACCGACGGCAGGTAGTAGTCGGTCGCCAGCCCGTCAAGCAGGGAAGGATCGCCAAGCAGATGGGAAAGATTCTCCGGATTGCTGGCCCCTACGCTCGACACCACAAAGTGCGGGTGGTAATTGACCTTGGCCGCTGCCTGGAGGGCATGGGCGACGAAGGCGGGTATGGCGTAGAGGACCACCACCTGGGCGCCCGCCGACTGCAGGGCCTGCATCTGGGGCCCGACATTGGCGGTGGGGTCGGTGACGTCGTAGGTCTGGCGGGAGACGACCGTCGATTGGGGAATGCTCTGGTCCAGGCCCATGATCCCGTCCTGGCCGAACTCGTCGCTTTGGGCCAGGTAGCCGACCCCTTGCCCCTTGTAGTGGTCGGCCACGTATTTGCCCTCCACCTTGCCCTCCACGGTGTAGTCGGTCGAGTAACCCGAGGTGTAGGGATACTTGGACGGATCGTTCCAGCAATCGCAGCCCGACGAGACGAACAGGTCAGGGACCTTGTTGGCGTTGAGAAATGGCACCACCGCAACGTGGGTGGGGGTGCCCAAGCCGTTGAAGATGGCAAAGACGTGGTCCTGCAGGACCAGCTTGTCCACCACTGCCTTGGTCTGGGCCGGATTGTAGGCGTCGTCTTCGATCAGGTACCGGATCTTGCGACCGTGGATCCCGCCGTGAGCATTGACGTCGGCGAACACCGCATTGGAGGCGGGGGCTATCTCGTCGTAGCCGGGAGAGGCGACACCAGTGAGAGGCTGGTGGGTGCCGATGGTGATGCTGGTGGCGGTGATCCCCGGCGTGGCGGCTGGCCCCCCCGCAGTATCCGATCTCGCGCTGCCCCCGCAGGCGGCCAGCACCAGCCCGAGCGTGGTGATGGCGGACGCAACTGCAAGCCAGTGCCTTGGTTGGTGGCGCATCTCGGTCGCTCCCTCGTGGCTGTTCTCCCGGCGGACGCCCCAGCCGTGGCTCATCAGACCCCGCAGCTGAGGTTGCGGTTACCGAGGCGTCGGTTCGTCCTGTTCCGCCAACAAGCGACATTGCCAGCATGGGTGCATGGGCGACTACAGGACCGGATCAGCGCCGCCCGTCGGCGCGTTGGGCCAGTAGCCCGAGGTCCGTCGAACTGCAACCACCGCCCGGGGAATCCTCTACCGGGTCGAGCCATGAGGTTGGCCAGGCAATCGGACGAGGGCGTTGCGGCGGACCAGCCGCCCGGATGCTCGGGAGAGGCGGCGAACGCCCCCTTGAATACCCGCCGGGAAGGCCATCATGACCACTATCAGGACCACTCCATAGACCACCAGGGCCAGGTTGGGAGCAGAGTTGGCGGACAGTCCCAGGTGGGCGGAGGCGCTGGTTGCCACCTCGTTCAGGTAGACGAGCACTATGGCGCCCCAAACCGCTCCCACCAGGCTCCCGAGTCCACCCAGGACCGTTCCGACCACGAGCGACAGCGACAGCGACAGCGGAAAGTCACCTGAGCCCACCTGGCCCACCGCCAGGGCCAGTAGTGCGCCGGCCACGCCCGCGCAGGCCGCGCTGACCACGAAGCCCGTCACCTGGGTGCGGGCCACGGCCACCCCGGCCAGGGCGGCGGAGACCTCATCGTCGCGCACGGCCCTGAAGGAGCGGCCCAGGCGCCCGCTGGACAGGTTGGCCAGCACGACCAACACAAACAGGGCGGTGGCCAGGCTGATCCAGGCCAGCCAACGCTGCGGAGTGAAGTGGGGGCCCAACCAGGCTGGGGGAGTGAGTGAGGGGACGGCGATCCCCTGGTCAGCCCCCAGAATGCGCGGGTACTGGTTGGCTACATCAGGCAGGGCCACGGCCAGAGCCAGGGTGGCGCCGGCCAGGTACGGCCCTCGTAATCGGGCCGCCGCCAGCCCGACGACGACCCCGGCGCCAGCCGTCACGCCCCCGGCGGCCAGGACGACCACCGTCATCGGCAGTCGGCTGTGGGCCAGGAGCAGAGCGGTGGTGTAGGCGCCGATGGCCATCAGGGCGCCATGGCCGAGGGAGAGCTGGCCGTTGAGCCCAGTGAGCACGGTGAGCCCGGCCAGGGCGATGGTGAAGAGGCCGATGTTGGCCAGCTGCTGGTCGGTGAAGGCGTTGACGTTGTCGCTCAAGAGGAACAGGGCAACCCCAGCAACCACAGCACCTACGGCTGAGACCAGGTGATGGCGAGGATGTCTCACACCTCATACCCTCCGGGGGCTGGAGTGACCGAGCAGGCCCGATGGCCGGGCCACCAGCATCCCCACCAGGATGGCCAGGGCGCCCAGGGACTCCAGCCGGCCCGACACGTAGCCGCCGAGGTAGCTGAGGGCCAGACCGGTGACCAGTCCCCCGACCAGGGCGCCCACCGGGCTGTCCAGGCCACCCACGACTGCGGCGGTGAAACCGTAGACGAGCACGGCGTCCATGTAGTGGGGGGTGAGGAAGGTGTCCGGCGCCACCAGCAGGCCGGCCAGCGACCCGGCCAGGGCGGCCAGCGCCCAACCCAGGGTCAGGATGCGCCCCACCCTGACCCCCAGCAGTCGAGCCACCTCCGGCCCAAAGGCGGCAGCTCGCATTCGCAGGCCCAGGTTGCTCGCCCGGAACAGCACCAACAGGGCAACCATCATCGCCATCACGGCCGCCAGGGTGAAGCCGTCGAACGGCGAGAAGTTCACGGTGGTCCGCCCGGTCGTGAAGCCAATCACCGAAAAATGGGCTGGGAACTGCCGAAGTCCTCCGCCCCAGATCAGTCCAGCCGCGGCCTCCACCGCGATCAGCAGTCCCAGGGTCACGATGACGGCATTGAGAGGAGGCCGGGAGGCCAGGGGTCGCATCAGTGCCAGCTCGACGGCGGCCCCGAGGACCAGTCCACCAGCCAGGGCGGCGGCGAAGGCCAACCAGTAGGGGACGTGGCGATCGACCAGGCTGACGGCCAGATAGGTGGTCAGCATGGCCAGTCCGCCCTGGGCAAAATTGACCACCCGAGTGGCCCGCCAGATGAGGACCAGGGCCATGGCTACCGCTGCGTAGACCATCCCGGTAGTGATGCCGGCCAAGGTGTAGGAGACGAAGTCGCGCACCACTCATCCTCCGAGATAGTGGTGACGTATCTGTTCGGCCCCGATGGCGGCCGCCGGCCCGGACATCACCACCTGGCCCAGCGCCAGCACCACGGCCTGGTCAGCCACCGAAAGGGCGCTGCGGGCGTTCTGCTCCACCAGCAGCACCGTGAGGCCGCCCTGGTCGCACAGGTGGCGAAGCACAGCCATGATCTGGGCCACCACCATGGGGGCCAGCCCCAGTGACGGCTCGTCGAGGAGCAGTACCCGGGGGCGGCCCATCAGAGCCCGGCCCAGGGCCAGCATCTGGCGCTCGCCGCCCGACAGGGCCAGGGCGGTAGAGCGCCGACGGATCTCGAGGGCGCCAAAGAGCTGGTACACCTCGGCCAGCACCCGGTTGCGATCGACTCGGTCACCCCCCCAAAGGGCTCCGAGGCGAAGATTCTCCTCCACCGTGAGCTCGGGGATCACCCCTCCTGCCTCGGGTACGTGGGCCACGCCCAGGCGCACCACCTCCTCGGGGGCCAGGGCGCTGAGATCCTGGCCGGCGTACTCCACCCGTCCGGTAGTGGCCCTGGACAGGCCGGTCATGGTCCGCAGCAGTGTGGTCTTGCCCGCCCCGTTGGCTCCCAACACCGCGGTGATGGAGCCGGCGAGGACATCGAGGGAGACGTCCCGGAGGGCCTTGACCGGTCCGTAGGAGGTACTGAGATGTCGCACTCGGACCGCCGTATGGCCCGGCGTCACCGTTGGCCCAGCGGAGCCGGGCACGGTTCCCCCCGCGGGGCAGGACTTTCTCCCAGGTAGGCCGAGATCACCTTGGGATCGGTACGGACCTGTTCGGGCGAGCCGGTGGCGATCACCTTGCCACAGTCCAGCACCACCACCCGGTGGCTCACCGACATGACCAGGTCCACGCGATGTTCGACCATCAGGATGGCCATTTGCTTGCTCAGGGTCCCCAGACGTTGGGCCAGATCGTCCACCTCGTCAACCGACAGGCCGCTGGCTGGCTCGTCCAACACCAGGATAGAGGGCTCCGACGCCAGCGCCCGGGCCAGGGCCACCCGCTTTTGCACGCCGTAGGGCAGGGTGGCGGGGAGATGGTCGGCGTAAGCCGACAGACCCAGCCGGCCCAGGAGATCACGGGCCCGGTTGGTCAGGGCCCGCTCGGCGTGCCACGGCCTGCTGCCGGCCTGCCAGGGCGTGCTGCCGGCGTGCCAGGGCCTGCTGTCGGCCTGCCAGGGCCTGCTGCCGGCGTGCCGGGGTCGCCGGGGGCGAGCTCCCGTCATGACATTTTCGACCACCGTGAGGCCCTTCCATAATCCGACTCCCTGAACGGTCCGGGCGATGCCCAGCCTCGTCAATCGGTGGGGAACCGGCCGGATGGGCTTGCCGGCGCGCTCTACGTGGCCGGACGTGGGTCGTACGAACCCACAGATCACATTGAACAAGGTGGTCTTCCCGGCTCCGTTGGGCCCCATCAGGCCAAGCACCTCGCCGGGCCCGACCGCCAGGGTCACCCCCTCCAGGGCGCACACACCGCCGAAGCGCACCGTGACCCCGACCACCGCCAGGGCGGCCTCGGTTACCATCGGTGAATCCATCATGGCAGAGACGATACGGCGTCGGGTGGTGGTGAGCGGAGCGGTCCAGGGCGTGTTCTTCCGGGACACCTGCCGTCGCCAGGCCTGGGCCGCAGGGTTGGGCGGCTGGGTCCGTAACTGCCGCGACGGCCGGGTGGAGGCGGTCTTCGAGGGAGCCCCATCAGACGTCGACTCCCTGGTGGCCTGGTGCCGACAGGGGCCACCTCAGGCCAGGGTGGACGAGGTCGAGGTGATGGAGGAGGATCCGACCGGCGAATCGTCGTTCGGAGTGTGCTGAGATGCCAGCCAGGCCGGGCTAGAATGTGCTACATGATTCTCGCCAACTTCGTCGGTCCGGATGCCTTGATCGTGATCATGGTAGGAGCCATCGCTCTGCTGTTTGGCGGCTCAAAGATCCCTAAGCTGGCAAAGTCGCTGGGGTCAGCCAAGAACGAGTTCCACGCCGGCCTTAGCGAGGGTGCTCAATCGGGACAGTCGGGTCAGCCGGTCCAACCCGGGCAGGAGGCTCAGCCGGCCCCTCAGACCCTGCCGGCTGCCCGGCCCGCTCAGGCGGCTCAGCCAGCCCAACCAGTCGCCCAGACCCTTCCGCCGGCCCAGCCCGAGGTGCAGCCCGCCCAGGCATCCCCCCCACCCAAGGCCCGAGAGTCCGATCTGCCTCCGCTCCCCTGACCCTCGGGAGCAGAGCCCTCCGAGGACCCCCGATGCAAGGCCCTTCGGCGGGCTGCTTCTTCTGGCGGCAGGCCCGGCCCCTCGGGTCGGCCTGTCGTCAAAATTCGGTGATGGCCAGGATCTCGGTCTGGAGCTGCTTGTACTCGGGAGAATTGGTGATGGGCAGCAGTGACATGAGCTTGGCTATGTTGCCGGTCACCTTGACCCGGCCCTGCATGAAGGCGGCATTGGGGTCCAGGTCACCCTTTTGGATCTTGAGGGCGTCCTCATAGGATTGGGTGAGGACCACCTCGGTGTCGGGTAGGTCCCCCAGCCTGGTGTCCAAGAGCTTGCCGTTCTCTAGGTCCCAGTAGTAGCGGACCTCTCCATCCGGCCCACCGGTCACCACATACTGCATGCGGGCCGAGGCGCCGGGGCGCTCGGGTTGGCTCTGGGCCAGCCGTTTGAACTCGTCCAGCCACTCCTGGGTCAGCCACTTTGCCATGTCTGGCGCCTCCCTTTGGATCTTGGTCGGTGTCTTGGTCGACCGGTGGCATCCGGGCGACATCGTGGGAATGGAAGGCCAGGCTAGTGGCTCACCGTGTCCCGGACCCCGGTGAACAGGTCGTCTTCGCCATCGAAGGTCCCGACCAGACTGCGGGCCAGGCAGTAGTCGTCGTAGGGATGGATGGACCGGGCCACCTCGGGTGGCAGGCCAAACCAGAACTTCGAGGTTGGGTCGACCTGGGTGGCATGGGCCAGCAGGGCGTTGGGGCGGACGTCGGCCCACTCGGCCACGTCGATGATGGTGGTGATGCGCTCCTCCTGAGAGGGCCGGTCTTCGAACCAGCTGTTGTCAAAGGGCGACTCCAAGCCCAGCTCCAGGAACGTCTCGTGCAGCTGGACGATCCGCGTCCGTGACCACACCGTGTAATACAACTTGAGCGGCTGCCAGGGCGCGCCGGCCTCGGGGTAGGCGGCCGGGTCGCTGGCGGCCTCAAAGGCCACCAGGCTGATGTCGTGGACCCGCAGGTGGTCGGGATGGGGGTAGCCGCTCTGGTCGTCGCTGTAGGTCACCACCACCTGTGGTCGGGCCCGGCGAATCTCGGCCACCAACCGTCCCACGGCCTCGTCGAGGGTCGCCCGCGCAAAGCACCGAGGGTCCTCGTTGGCCGGGGTGCCGGCCATCCCCGAGTCCCGGTAGCCCAGCATGACCACCTCGTCGTAGCCGATGATCTTGGCCGCCCGGGCCAGCTCCTCCTGGCGAACCTCATGAATAAGGGCCCTTACCTCGGGCCGGTCCATGGCCGGGTTGAGTATCTCTCCCTCCTCGCCACCGGTGGCACATACCAGGACCGTATGGATCCCCTCTTGGTGGTACCGGGCTACGGTCCCGGCACCCTTGGACGACTCGTCGTCGGGGTGGGCGTGCACGGTGAGAAGACACAGGCGCTCGTCCATCCCCGACACGCTACTGCCGGGGCCTCTGTCTCCGGCTCACCTCCTGGACGGTCCTTCAGGGATCCCACGACGGAGGGCTCGAGCGCAGGTGGGTCTCGACCATGGCGCGGACTCTGTCCGGCTCGATTGTCGTGAACCCGTCACCGGCCGGGCGTAGCGAGGGGACGATGGCCTCTACGCCGTCGAAGAGCCACTGAGGGCCCCCCGGTGCCTCCTCGGCCGTCAGCTGATCGGCCAGGGGGCCCAGATCGACGCGGGGGGCGGGGTGCTGGGACACCAGCCGCACCCATGACTCGTACCGGTAGTACAGCTCGATCCGGGGCCCCTGCACGATCATCACCCGCATACCGCGGATGGCATTGTGGATGGCGACCGGATGACAGGAGACGTCTCGCCTCTTCATGAACTGGGTGGCCAGGCTCATTGGGCAACTGCTCGCTACGTGGACCACCGACAGGTCGAGATCCCTCACCTCCTCGATACTCACCTCACCGCGGGCTACAGCCGCCTGAGTGGCGGTCACAGTGGCGTCCTCCTCGGCCCACAGCTCCCGATGGGCCTCGGGGTCGTCCACCAGTGCCGGCAGGCGGCCCACGAGCTCCTCGGTCAGGGCGGCGCAGCGTTGGGGGTAGGACTGGTCAGCCCGAGCCGCGTCGAGGGGAGAGCGCTCGGCGTCAGCCAGGGTGGCCAGGGCGAAGCTCACCCGGGCGGCGTGGCGGCTCTGGCCGGTGGCGAAGTCGCCTACTCTGGCCACCTCTTCGAGGAGCGGGCGCCTGGCCAGGGCGGCCTGCGGGCTGATCAGGGCGTAGAGCGACACCAGGCCGTCCTGGTCGAGGTGGTCGATGGTCACCGCCTCGGCCCCCCGCCACCTCCACCGGTGCCTGCCCGCCAGCCACCGCAGGGCGATCTGGGCGGACAGGTCGGCGGCCAAGGGTGTTGGCGTCGGGCTGGCGGGCCAGTGCGAGAGGGTGAGGACGGTACCCCGCCCGGGCGCCCCATCCACCACCACGTGAGGCCGGCCCTCGAGCTGGTGGTACGGGACGTAATGCGTGGTCGGGCCCTACTGGCGCACCAGCGCGTCGATCTGGGCGGCCAGGTCGAGGTCGGCGTGGGTGATACCGCCGGCGGAGTGGGTGGACAGCCGCAGGGTCACGGCGTTCCAACGGATGTCGATGTCCGGGTGGTGGTTGGCTGCCTCCGCCCGCTCCGCCACCCGATTCACCAAGGCCAGCGCCCCGGCGAAGTCAGGTGTCCTGTGCACCTTCACCAGTTGGTCATCCTGGCGCTGCCAGTCCAGGTGGGACAGGGCGGTAGCGATGGTGTCATCATCCAGCAGAGCGATGCCAGCCATGTTACTGCCGACCGGGCCGGTGGCTGACCCGAGGTGGTACGCGAAGAAGGGCGGCCCTGGTGGGCCGCCCTTCTTCCAAGCTCATTGGAGCTTTGATCACATGTTGATATCGGTTGGCGGCCGGGCCGCGTCCCCTGAGGGGATATCGGCCATCTGGAAGGTCTCCGGCACCGGGTACTGGCCCAGCACGAAGTAGAGGATCGAGACGTGCATGCGCTCCACCGGCTGGATGGTGGCCAGTGCCCCGATGAGCTGGCTGGACTTGAGGTCCATTCCCAGATTGCTGAGGTAGGTGTTGGCCGCCTCGTTCTCCAGCTGCAGGGCCAGCATGGCCAGGCCAGTGACGTTGGTGACCTTCCCGAAGGCCATCTGGACCTTGGGCAGCTCCACCGGGTCGGGCTTGGTCACCATTGGCTTGCCGGCCGCGGTAACCACTGCATTGAACGCTCCTGCGTGGGCCGCATGCTGGGCCTTGGCCGTTTGAGCGAAGGTGACCACTGCAGGCGGAACCGCACCGAGCTTGTTGGCCGTGGCCGCCGCGATACCCATGGTGTAGGCCGCCACCGCCAGGTTCTCCAGGCTGGCGGCAGTAGCCGCCACCGCGGCGTCGCCGCTGTAGGCGCCGCCGGCTGCCCCAGGGGTGCTGGAGCCGCTGCTGGTGGTGGTGGAACTGCTGCTCTTCTTGCTGCTGCCACAGGCAGCCAGGGCCACTCCGCCCACCATCACCCCGCTGCCCATCAAGAAGGTGCGCCGACTGGCTGCCTTGGAGCCGATCCGCTGGGCGTGGGCCCGGGCCTCATCGGCCCAGGTGGTGACGCTCTGCTGGAAGGCGGGAAAGGTCTCGTTGTGGAAATCGTCGAGGTCGGCGGTGGCGTGGCGAAGCTCGCCCTCGCTGATCTGCATCGGGTCTGACTGATTGGTCCTCATGCGATTGCGCCTTCCTCGGGGGGCCTGGCAAATGTGGGGTCGTTGGGAAAAAAGGTATCGGGGAAACCGACACTTCCGGCGGCCGCGGGCAGGGCTGCATCGTTGGTGGGGATGGCAATCAGCTGAGGAGCGCCACCCTTGAGCAGGGCACTTACGGCAAGCAGGACGGCCAGGTGCTGCACATCGATTCCCAGGATGCTGGACATCACCGAGCGGGAGGGTAGGTCGTTCATGAGCTGGCAGTTCTTGCTGTACGTCTCCGCAGCGGTGCGCTCCAGAGTAGTGGCCAGGGCCACAACCATGGGCGGCCCGGTGGTAGTAGTGGCCGCCACCAGGGCGGGCAGCATGGCCATGACCTTGGGAGCGAGGACTGGGTTGGGAATCATCTGGGCCTTGCCACCGAGCTTGGTGGCGGCCGCGTTGAAGGCCTGGGCGTGGGCGGCGTGCTGCTGCATGGTCTTCATGGCGAAGGCCTTGATCACCGCGTTGCCGTTGGCGATGTAGGGCAGCCCGAGCGCCTTGCCGTAGCTGAACACGGCCAGATTCTCCACGCTGGCCGAGGTCTGCAAGGCCTGCACATTCACATTGCCCTGGGCAAAGGCGGAAACCATGCCCAGCGCACCTACACCAACCGCTCCTGCGGCGAGGGCACCGCCTAGCTTGGCGCCCGTCCCCACCAAGGGGCGACGGTCGGTGGCGAGGTCACGTGCCTCGTCTGGGTCAGCATGGGCTTGTTGGTCCTTGGTGATCTCGACCAAGTCGTCCAAGGCACCTCGGGTGGACTTCATGCCATCCGTCTGCAGGTCCGCGGACTCTTCGATCAACTCCTCCAAGCGCCCTTCGTCATACCTCATCAGCGACTTCCTTCGTTGGCGGTCTGGTGTCATGTAGAGCGTGATGCTCGGTACTGGCCTGGTCTTCGGTGCCAGTGCGGCACCTGGATGACCAAAGTTGCAAATAGCCGACGGAGTACACCCGGTGCCTGGTGGGTCGGTGCCTGGTGGCTGGCTCAGGCCTGGTAGTCGGTGGCCGGCCGGGCCAGGTCCAACTGGGCAAAGGCATCGGGGACGGGGTACTGGCCGAGCAGGAAGCGCAGCATGGCCGCGTGTTGCATCTCCACCGGGTAGATGACGCCGGCCGCCCTGATCGTACCGGGATCCTGCACGGTTCCCAGGGCCTGGAGCTGAGTGGCGGCCAGGGTGCGCTCCAGCATCAGCATGAGTCCGAGCAGGGAGCCCATGTTGGCCACCTGGGCGAATGCCTTGTCGAAGTCGGGCTTGAGGATGGGATCGGGCCCGGTCACCTTGGGCTTGCCGGCCATGGTCAGCAGGGCGTTCCATGAGTTGGCGTGATCACCATGCTGGTCCTGGACGCTCTGGGCCAACGCCGCCACCGCTGGGCTGGGCCCGATCCGGCCGCTGGCCAGGGCATGCTGGGCCTGGCCATACAGGCCCACCGCCAGGTTCTCCAAGCTGGCCGCCAGGGCGACCATCTGCAGATCGCCCCGCAGTTCGGGCCCACTGACGGCCGATGACTTGACCGTCGTTGGAGTGGACCGCGGTTGACCTCCCGAGCACGAGGCGGTGAGCAGGCCGGCGCCAAGGAGGCCACCGGCGGTCACGAAGGAGCGGCGGCTCAGCGCGCCCGGCAAGGTGGGAGCCTCGGTCGCCGCCCGACGGCCTCAGCCGGAGACCGTGAGCGTTCCCATCATGAACTGGTGGATGGTGCAGACGTAGGGATAGGTCCCGGGCTTGCTGACCGTGATCGTCTTGGTCCCATTGGCCGGGATGTCGCCGGTGTCGAACGCCTTGTTGGTGGCGGTGAGGGTGTGGACCGTGGAGTCCATGTTGTGCACGGTGATGGTGCTGCCCACCTTCACGGTGAGCTTGTCGGGCATGAACTTGTAGTTCTTGATGTCGACCGTGGTGGAGCCGCTGGCGGTGGAGGAGCCCGAGCCGGCGGTGGTGCTGGCGGAGGAGCCCGAGGTGGAGGGGGGCGAGGCACTCTTGCTTCCGCAGGCGGCCAGTCCGCTGGCCAGAGCGACCACGGCTGTGCACTGCAGGGTGACGCGGGTGAGACGGGACAAGGCGGAGGGCCTCCTTCGCTAGGGCTTCGATTGAGAGTTCGGTCCTGATGGCCTCTCCGGATCATCTCTCGGTGAACCGCGGCTAGCGAGGGTCACGGCGTTCGGAGGGCGGGTATCCTGATCCCAGTTCGCTGCCAAGGGCGAGCCCTCGAGGATGGGCCAGGACTACGAACAATCTCTCGGAAACCAGTGATGCCGGCCTGGTGGTTGCCATCGGGCGTTGGCACGAAGATGCACTGGCCGAGAGCTACCGGCGCCACGCAGGAGCGGTCTATGCCCTGGCCCGACGGGTGATGGGAGAGGTCACCACTGCTGAGGAGGTGGTCCAGGAGGTCTTCCTGCGCCTGTGGAACCAGCCCGAGAAGTTCGACCCGGACCGCGGGTCGTTGCGCTCGTACCTGCTCGCCCAGGCCCACGGGCGCGCAGTCGACCTGGTGCGGGCGGAGACATCGAGGCGCCGACGGGAAGACCGACAGTCAAGGGAGACGGCGAGCGCCGGCTACGACCTCGAGCGCCAGGTGTGGGATTTGGCGGTGGCCGACCACCTCAAGGGAGCGGTGTCGGCCCTGCCTGACGAGGAACGCAGAGCCATCGAACTGGCCTACTTCGGTGGGCACACCTATCGAGAGGTGGCCGTGATGCTGGACGAGCCGGAGGGTACGGTGAAGAGTCGTATCCGGGCCGGCCTCAAGCGCATGCGGCCCACCCTGGCAGCCAGCGGGGTGACTCTGACTTGAGCGACACCCTGCGGGTCCACCAACCCGGCGATGCCGAGCCCATCTCTCACCCCGAGATCGAGGCGCTGCTCGGAGCCTTCGCCCTCGACGCCGTCGACGGCCATGAGGCTGAAGTGGTCTCCAGCCATCTGCCCACCTGCCCTCGTTGCCGATCAGAGGTGGCTGATCACCGGGAGGTGGCGGCCGCTCTCGGCAATGTCGGGACCGCCGCCCCCTCTGAGCTCTGGGAGAGCATTCAGGCCAGCTTGGAGGAGCCGCCCCCCGAGCTGAGGCTCACCCGAGTCCTCCCTCCACCCCGACGCCAGCGATCTCTGCGGATTGCCCTGGTAGCGGCGGCGGTGGCGGCGGTCGCGGGGGTCACCTTTGCCGTGGGCGCTGAGATCCATGCCCTCCAGCACCGCGTCAACGGGGTGTCCACCGCGGTGTCTGACCACGGCCTGCAGCAGGTGGTGGCGGCCGCCTTGGTCGACCCGAGTGCTCAGCGAGTCGACCTACGCAGCCCGGTGAGCGGCTACTCGGCCGAGGCGGTTGTGCTGAGCGACGGGCATGGCTATCTGACCGACGCCAACCTGCCGCCCCTGTCTCGAAGCATGACCTACCAACTGTGGGCGGTGGAGCCCACAGGTCAGCGAATCTCTCTCGGCACCCTCGGGCCTCGTCCCGGACTGTCGCCGTTCAGCATCTCCGCCGGGTCGGGAGCCACCACCCTGGCTGTCACTGCCGAGGCAGCCAGCGGTGCGGTGGTGAGCACCCGCTCAGCGCTGGCCTGGGGGCCACTGACCGGCCAGAGTCAGACACTGCCCGCCAGCCAGAGCCCGACCTGAGCCCGCCGGCCGCCTCAACCGCGCATGAGGTGGCGCAGGTCCCGGTAGCCGACCAGTATGGCACCGGCCCGTTCGGCCAGGTCTACCAGCGAAGTGTCGTGGCACACCAGGTGGTGGTCGTCCACCCTGGCCGCCCAGTCAGGGGCCAAGGCCCGTAGCTCGTCGGTATCCAGTGCCGGGTGCATGCACACCTCCGTTACACCAGGAACCAGATCAAAAAGGGCTCTTTCCAGGGTTCGTCGGCTGCCCACCCCCGTACCAACCGGATTACTGGCTACAACCAAATGGTCCGGAAAGACCACCCCTTCCTCGGCCGCCAACCGGCGGAACGGGAACCCGATGCTCCGCTCGGTTGACGGCCCCGACAGGCGGATGGGCAGGCGAAAGTCCACTGCCAGCTCGAGGTAGACGTCGAAGAACTCCGGCCGGAGAGCCAGCGTGGCCAGGTGAGAGTGGAGGTGGCTCACGTCGAATCCCCAGTAGATGGCCCGTTCCACCTGGGCCCCGCACTCCCGGCGGACCTCGTCGACATCTGCGTGATCCCATAGGTCGGCCACCGTGCGGGGAAAGCCTCCGTCACCGTCGAGAAGGGAGGGTGACCGAGTGATGGGGCCCCAGCGGTACAGGTCGTACTCGGCGTTGAGGGTGAGTTGAACCCCCACGTCCTCACCCCGGTACCGGGCGGCTGCCTCCCTGGCCCATGGACAGGGCACCATCAGACCGGCGCTGGTCGCCATCCCAGTCCGCAGCGCTTCGTACACGCCGTCGTTGGCCGCGTGACTCGACCCCAGATCGTCGCAGGTGATGATCAACAGCTTCGCTCCGGGCGGATGCCCTAAGCGCTCGACCAGGGCAGGCACGGACATGGCCGGCAGCCTAACTACCGGGGCCTGCTCCGGTCACGGTCATGCCGCCGTCGCCCGTCGAGCCGCGTTGCGCAGAGCTGCCCGGGCCAGGACCAGGCCCTCTCTGCCCACTTCCTTGGTGCGCTCGTCAAGGCGCCAGTCTCGTGGCTCGATGTCGTCCAACAGGACCAGTTGCCGTTCCATAGGACCATCATGACGAACAGGTGTAACACCCTCACTCTTCCCGTCAGCCGGGGGACCGGAGCTGCCTGCACGGGCTCTACCCTCGAGGCGTGGGCCTTGCTTCGTTGCGTCCGTTGCGTCGGCGCGACTTCGCCCTGCTCTGGTCAGCTGCCCTGGTCTCCAACGTCGGTACGTGGATGCAGACGGTGGCGGTCGGGGTCTTGGTTACTGCTCGTACCCATCAGGCTGGGTGGACCGGCCTGGTGGCGGCAGCTGCCTTCGTACCCATCGGGCTCCTGTCGCCGGTGGGCGGGGCCATGGCCGACCGCTTCGACCGCCGTCGCTGGCTGTTGGTCACCACGGCCGGTGAGGCCGCCTTTGCCACCGGGCTGGCCGTGCTGGCGATCACTGGCCACGCCCGTCCGGGGATCGTGACCCTGGTGGTGTTCGGAGGCGGGGTCATGGCCGCGGTGGGCTTCCCCGCCTACCAGGCCATGCTGCCCGACCTGGTGGAGCCGGGCGAGCTCCTGGCGGCCATCTCGCTGTCCTCCGCCCAATTCAACCTCGGCCGGGTGATCGGGCCGGCCCTGGCTGGAGTGGCCATCGTCGCCGGCTCCTACAGCCTGGCCTTTGCCCTCAACGCAGCGTCCTTTCTCGCCGTGCTGGCGGCCCTGTTGGTGGTGCACCCCCGAGCCCCGGTCCGGGTGGAAGAGTCGCCCGGATTGCGCCAACGACTGGCCGAGGGAGTCAGGGTGGCGGCTGCCGAGCCGGGGTGCCGGGTCGCCATCCTCCTGATCGCGGTGGTGGCCCTGCTGGCGTCCCCGTTCATCGCGCTGGTACCGGCTGTCGCCCTCAAGCTGTTCCACCAGCAGGCCAAGGGGACCTCCGTGCTGGTAACCGCCCAGGGCATCGGAGCAGTGATCGGGGCGCTGGCCCTGGCGTCCCTGGTCACCCGGTGGGGGCGGCGCCGGGTGGTGGTGATAGTCCTGGTGGCGTTGCCGCTGGTGCTCATCGGGTATGCCGCCGCCCCCACCCTGGACCTGGCCGCGGTGGCCATCCTGGTCGTGGGAGCGGTGTACATCGGAGTCCTATCAGGCCTCAACACAGTCATCCAGCTCCGGGCACCCGCCTCTGCTCGGGGACGAGTCCTGGGTCTCTACATGATGGCCCTGGGCACCATCTACCCGCTGGGCGCTTTGGTGCAGGGTGTGCTCGGCGACCATCTGGGCCTGCGTCGAGTGATTGCCGGCACGGCCGCCCTGCTGCTGGTGGCGGTAGCCACCTTCCTGAGGCGCCGCCCAGACCTGGTTGGCGCCCTTGACGATCCGGCCCCGGCCGATGCGGCCCCGGCCGATGCGGCCCCGGCCGATGCGGCCCCGGCCGATGCGGCCCCTGCGACCATGGCGCCGCCGATGTCCACGGCTGGTCCTGCGCCGCCGAGCCCAGAGGTCACCCCGGTCACCTGATGGTCGGCTGTCGACCAGCTCAGCGGTGGGCCGGACTTGCCAGGTGGTACGCCAATCCCCTCTCCCTCGTCGGAGCGCTAGTGAACCCGAAATACGGTCGAACCAGGTTCAGGGTTGGGCGCTCCCGTCGTCTCGGTTAACAGCGCTGCCGAGATTATCGGTCGGAGCTTCGTCCAGACGAACGAAGCCATCACCTGCCTCGCTGACGCGGGGATTCTCCGGCCACCAAGCATTGCCTTGGCGGCGGGTACGCTGGCCGGCGTTATGGGACCCGTCGATGCGCTGGAGCGCATCGCCTACCTGCTGGAGCGGGAGCGGGAGCCCACCTATCGGGTGCGGGCCTTTCGCACCGCGGCCGAAACCATCGCTGGACTGGGAGCCGACGAGGTTGCTGAGCTGGCCGAGCAACGCCGGTTGCGGGAGCTGGCCGGTATCGGCGAGAAGACCGAGGCGGTGGTCCTCCAGACCCTGGCGGGAGGCGTGCCGGATTATCTGGCTCACCTGGAGACGCTCCCCGCCCCCGACGCTGGTCCGGGCGCGTCCCTGCGAGCGTCGTTGCTGGGTGACTGCCACAGCCACTCCGACTGGTCCGACGGCGGCAGCCCGATTGACGCCATGGCCCGGGCAGCAGCTGCGCTTGGGCATGAGTACCTGGTGCTGACCGACCACTCGCCCCGGCTCACGGTGGCTCATGGGCTGTCACCTGAGCGACTGGTCCGCCAGCTGGAGCTGGTGGAGGAGGTGAACGAAGCGTTGGCCCACACTGCTACGCAGGGGCGACGGAGTGGGCCTTTTCGTCTCCTGACCGGTATCGAGGTGGACATCCTGGAGGACGGCTCCCTCGACCAGGAGACTGAGCTGCTGGGCCGCCTCGACGTGGTGGTGGCCAGCGCCCACTCCAAGCTGCGCATGGAGCGGGGGGCCATGACCGAGCGGCTGGTGGTGGCCCTGGCCAATCCCCACGTCGACATCCTGGGCCACTGCACCGGACGCATCCTGGCGGGACGGGGCCGCCCCGAGTCGGAGTTCGACGCCGAGATGGTGTTCGGGGCGGCGGTCCAGATGGGCAAGGCCATCGAGGTCAATTGCCGGCCCGAGCGCCTCGACCCGCCCCGGCGGCTGCTCCGCCTGGTCGCCGACGCTGGGGCTCTGGTATCCATCGACACCGATGCCCATGCCCCAGGCCAGCTGGAGTGGCAGGCTCACGGATGCCGGCGGGCGGCCGAGTGCGGGGTAGCACCCGAGTCAGTGGTCAACACCTGGCCGGCCGAGCGCCTGTTGGCCTGGACCGCCGGCCACTCCGCCTGACTGGCCCATCGTCGTGGTCGGAGGCCGCCAGGTCGCTCATCGTACGCCCGCTCCCGCCGCCAGGATCTGACCGGCCACAGCCGGTCGGCGCAGGTAGACGAACCAGGTGACGCCGCCCAATACCACGTAAGCGGCGATGAACACCCACAGGGCCGGCACCGACCAGGTCGAGTGGGCAGCGGCGACAGCGACCTTGAGGGCTGGGGTCGTAGCCGCCTTCTCCAGGGCGGAGATGCCCAGGCTGGCCTGGCGGAACACCACCTGGATCAGCACTCCCCCAAAGGCGCCTATCGAGCCAGCGATGCCGATTACCGCGGCGGCTCGGCGCTTGAACTCGATAGTCATTGCCGCCGGGTCGCCTCCGCTGGTCGCCAGCTCCGTTTGTCCGAGGCCGGCGAAGATCGACGGGATCATCTTGTAGACCGAGCCATTACCCATGCCGGTGAGGGCGAAGACGACCATGTAAGAGGCGAAGAACAGCCCAAAGCTGCGCCTCTCGACTCCAGCGATGGCAATACCGGTAAAGGCAGCCATCCCGGCGAAGACGGCAAAGGTCACTCGGGCCCCGCCGACGCGATCGGCGAGCCAGCCGCCGAGCGGGCGGGCTGCCGAGCCGACCACCGCGCCGGTGAAGCCCAGGCCGGCCAGGTAGACGGCGATGAAGTGGTGGGCGGCCAGGAACTCGGGGAACGTGTTCTTGATGACCAGCGGCAAGGCGAAGGAGAACCCTATGAAGGACCCGAACGTCCCGATGTACAGGAGCGAGATCACCCAGGTCTGGGGGTAGCGCAGCGAGGCCATGTAAGCCGAGGTGTCGGCCCTGGCCTGGGTAAGGCTGTCCATCCAGACCCAGGCGGCGATGGTGGCGATCACGATGAACGGCACCCACATCCAACCCGCGTAGGCGATGTGCACCGGGTGCTTGACCAGGGCCAGGGCGGCGGACGGCACGCCGATGATCATCACCAGTGGCACCAGGAGCTGGCTGGTAGCGACTCCGAGGTTGCCGCCTGCGGCGTTGAGCCCCAGCGCGTACCCCTTCTTACGCTCGGGATAGAAGAACGAGATGTTGGCCATGGAGGACGCGAAGTTCGCACCGCCGATGCCAGCGGTGGCCGCGCAGGCCAGCAGGATCCAGAACTGGGCACCGGTGCCCTGGTGGGCCAACCAGTCGCTGGGCACCACCAGGGCCAGCAGCAGGACCGGCACCAACAGGATCCCGGTACTGATGGTGGTCCATGCCCTCCCACCGAAACGCGGGATGGCGAAGGTGTACGGCACTCGCAGCATCGAGCCGATCAGGTTGGGTACCAGGGTGAGTACGAACAGGTCTGATACCGACAGCTTGATGCCGATGTTGACCAGGTTGAGGACCACGATGGTCCACACCAGCCAGATGCTGAACCCCAGATGGTCGGTGAACATGGACAGGACCAGGTTCTTCTTGGCGATGCGCTTGCCGGTCGACCCCCAGAACGCCTCGTCGTCGGGCTCCCATTGGTCGATCCAGTGACCCCGGCGCGGGGACCCGGACTCGGCCAGCCCGGAGGTAGCGACCTCAGGCACAGCGACCGTCCATTCATTCCGGCCGGTCTTGGTCTGGCTTGTCATGGCGTGGCACTGCCACTGAGGAGGATCATGCTCCCAGTGAACCGGTCCCGTGTTACGAGGCCATTTCCGGACTTTGAAGTCCTGGAGTCACAGTCTGTGATGCATTTTGTGTCAAATACAACACTTTATGCATCACAGACTGGCACCCGCCCCCGCCTGGCAGCCCGCCCGCCTGGCAGCCCGGCCGCCTGGCAACCCGGCCGCCTGGCAACCCGGCCGCCTGGCAACCCGCTCGCCTGGCAGCCCGCCCAGCTACAGGCCCCCCTGCCTACAGGCCCAGTTGTTCGGAGGCCATGGCCACGCCCTGGACTCGGTTGGTTATCTTCTGGAAGGCCACGTCCCGGGCATGGTCGGGCGAGCCATGCTTGGGCTTGAGGTCGACGCTGAAGGGTGAGAAACCGCAGTCGTCGGTGGCCCCCAGGCGCTCCTTGGCGATGAAGTTGGCCGCCCGGACCAGGGCTTGGCTGACCTCCTGGGGGCTCTCCACCTTTGGGTTGAGCGGGTCGATCACGCCGATCATGGCCACCTGGGGCACGCCGTTGGCATCGTCGCGACTGTGCTGGCCGATGAGCTGGTAGACGTGGTCCTTGTCCTTCTCGCTGGCCAGCTGGATCAAGAAGTAACCGGCGTTCATCTTGAACATGTCCGGCAGGAGCTCGGCGTAGTCGACCTCGGCACTGTGGACCGAGTCCATGTCACCACCCGGGCAGGTGTGGATACCGATTGTGGCCCGCTCCTCGGCCGAGAACCGGTCGATCACCCGGTTGTTGAGCTCTACGAAGAAGGCCAGCATGTTGCGACCGGTCCAGGGATTGCGGGGATCCTTTTTATTGGCCAGTCGACCCTCGGTGAAGTCGATGGACACATGGGTGGCTCCCGCCGCGAACGCCTGGCGGATGTCCTTCTCGGACTCGTTGCAGACGTCGTCGTAGAACTGCTCCCGGGTGTAGCCGTCGATCTCACCCTCCAGGGGGTAAAGCAGCGACATCATCGACGGGGCGATCACCGACTGCTTCATGGGCACCGTGGCGTAGGGCAGCGCCTGGGTCAGGTACTCCGACGCAAAGGTCTTGTACCGGAAGGGTCCGGCGGTGAGGCGAGGCAGCTGGCGGTGGTGGCCATCGTCGAAGATGGCGAAGTACTGGCCGTCTCCGGCCAGGTTCTCGGCCAGACCGGTCCCCGCCAGGGTGTCGGCCAGTGGGTAGGTGGCAAAGCTCGACGATCGTTGCTCCCCATCGGAGATGAGGGGTGAGCCGGTCGCCTCCAGGTGCTGAATGGAGTCCTTGCACGCCGCATCCTGCTCAGCCTTGAGGGCGCCGTGATCGATCTTGCCAGCGTCGTAATCGGCGATCGCCTCTTGCAGCTTGGCCGGCCGAGGCAGTGAGCCTACCTGTTCTGTGGGGATGGTCATCTCCCCAACCTACCCCGCCCTGCGCTCATGAGCTGGCGGGGGCGTCCTCGTCCTCTGGGACGCTCACCAGCTCGAAAGAGGGATTGATCATGGCCAGCTTGCTGCCCTTCTCCCCGACCATGCCCTCCGCCGCCATCTGCGTGCCGGTACGGATCCCGGCGATCTGGCGGCGCCCGAGGAAGACGAGGGTAACAGTGGATCCGCTGGCGTGGATCAGACTGCATTCCAGGGTGGGAACGCCGGCCCACGGCTGCACCCGCACCGCCCGGACCCGCCCAGCCACCCGAGCCGGGCGGCGCCGCTGGAGCCGGTCGATGGGAATGGTACCGGCCACTTCGGGCAGCGTCCCGAAGTCCTTGGGAGCCTGAGGTCGAACATCGGCGGTCCGATCGTCCCCCTCCACCCGGCGCAGGGCGGAGAGCGCCTCTTGCTCATCGAGGATGCCGGCCACGTCGAAGGGGACGATGGTGGCGTTGACGTGGGGGACCTTGCTCACCACCTCGACTATGCGATCGGCAGTGTGGTCGTGCAGTACCCGCCCCCAGGCCCGGCGGTAGGCCCGGCGGGGCAGCAGGATGCTTACCTCTGTCTGGCCGTCGGCCGCCTCCACCGCCAGCTCCAGGGCGGCCCGGCCCAGGCGCCGGTCGGGGCACTCGATGACATCGAGCGGCAGTCGGCTCAGGCCCAGTTCACCCCAGCGGTGGATGAGGGCCTGGGCTCGACGGTCGTCGATATTGAGGTGTACCGCCCTCAGGTCGTCCGGAGCCAGCGCCCGGGCATATTGGATGGCCCGAGCGGTGGCCAGGTCGATGCGGTCCACCAGCACTGTCACCACGTGGCGGCGCAGGATGGGAGCCTCGCAGGCCAGGGCGGCCGCGCCCTCCTCCAGCACTGCTCGCTCAGTCCGGTACTGATGGTTGGTACGAACCAACCCGTAGATCAGGGCCGGCATCACCACCACAATCACCCAGGCGCCGCGAGTGAACTCGGTGACTGCGAATATCGCCACGACGATCAGGCAGACCACTGCCGCAGTGGCGTTGACTGCCACACTGCGCCGCCAGTGCTCCTGGCGGTGACTCAGGTGATGCTTCACCATCCCGGCTCCGGCCATGGTGAAGCCGGTGAACACGCCGATGGCATACATGGGGATGAGCGAGGCCACCTGGGCCCTGGTAGCCAGCAACAGCGCGATGGAGGCCACCGTCAGCACGATGATGCCGTTGGAGAAGACCAGGCGATGGCCCCGCACGGTGAGCTGGTGGGGCAGGAAGGAGTCCTCGGCCACGAAGCTGACCAGGAACGGGAACCCGGTGTAACTGGTGTTGGCGGCCAGGATGAGGATGAGGGCGGTGGCGGCCTGGAGGCAGAGGTACAGGGTCGAGCCCATTGCCCCGCGGCCGTAGACGAGCTTGCCGATCTCGGAGACGACCGTGGGGGTTCCCGAGGTGAAGGGCACGGCGTGGGTGAGGGCGGCCAGCACCGATACCCCGAGGAACATGGTGCCGAGGATCAGGCTCATTATGACGAGGGTCTGTCGGGCGTTGGCCGTCTGGGGCTTGCGAAAGACGCTCACCCCATTGGAGATGGCCTCCGTCCCGGTCATGGCCGATCCGCCGTTGGCGAAGGCCCGCAATACGAAGAAGGCGCCGACTCCGAGGAACAACCCCCCGCCGCCGGCATGGCCCAGAGGTATGGTGCCGCTGGCTGGGTGGAGGTGGCCCAGTCCACCTAGGGAGGCCTTGACTAGGCCGAAGACGATGAGCACCGCCATGTTGGCGATGAAGAAGTAGGTGGGCACGGCGAAGATGCGACCCGCCTCGCGGATGCCTCGAAGGTTGCCGAAGGCGATGAGGACCACGAAGGCCACCGAGAGTGGAACCGCATCGCTGGACAGCGCCGGGACTGCGGAGATGATGGCGTCGGTACCGGCGGCCACCGAGACGGCCACCGTGATGGTGTAGCTGATCAACAGCGCCGCTCCCGCGATCTGGGCGATGTTGGGACCGAAATTGTCCCGGCTGACCACATACGAGCCACCCGCCTTGGGGTAGGCGCGAACCACCTCCCGGTAGCAAAGGGTCACCACCGCCAGCACCGCCAGGATAACGGCGGTAATGGGCGTGACCAGGGAGAAAGCCACCAGACCACCCACTGGGACCAGGATCCGCAGGATCTCCTCGGTGGCATAGGCCGAGGACGACATGACGTCGGAGGAGAGCACGGCCAGGGCCGTCGGCTTTCCCAGGCGCTGTCCGCTCAGGCGGTCACTGACCAGGGGCGGCCCAAGCAGGAAGCGCTTGATCCGGTACCGGGTGGACTCGGGCAGCTCGGCGACCGGCGTGGGTTCGGAGCGGACAGGAGGCTTGACGGGGCCCTCCTGGCCGGGTCGTCCAGCGACTGCATCCTGAGCGACTGCCGGAGGATCGGTGGTCGGGCCCGAGGTGTTCACCGCCCCGTTCTATCGTGTCAGCGGCTACCGGGGGTCAGCGCCGACGAGTGGTGTGCTTGACCTCGTTGAGCTCGGGATGGTCGCCCACCAGTTGAAGGACGCGCTCGACCGTGGCCTGGGCCAGGTCGGCATCGCCCTGGGGCCTGTCCATGACGCGCACGAAGGCGGCCTGGTCACCCACGATGAAGGTGGGTACGCCAAAGATCTGGTACTGGCTGACTGCCGTCTCATGGGCCTTACGGACGAGATCGAGGGGCCAGCCGTCGGCCACCTCGGCGAGCACCTGGTCAGGGTGCACGCCATGGTGGGCCAGGACCTGGCGAAGCACTGCCTCCTCTCGGATGTCGCGGGCCTGGTCGTGGCGGGCCGTGAACAGGGCCAGGTGCACCTCCCGAAAGGCCTCTGGCCAGCGGTCCCGTACCGCCACCCCAACCTGGAGGGCCAGCAGGTCGGGCGCCTTGTCAGGGTCGTCCCAGGCGACGGGTTGGTCCTCCTCGACGTGCATCTGGCTGAGGGAGAAGGGGAGGAATTCGACATCCCAGTCGCTCCCGGCCCCAAGGCCGGTGACGACATGCTCATGGACGTTGCGGGCGTAGGGGCACCGATAATCCCAGTTGACGCCAAACGATGTGGTCATGTCCAGGTGAACGCCCGCTGGCCGAGCCGGATTCCGAGTCGCTACGCAGCCCCCAGAGGGACCACCTGGCGAGCCAGCCGGCCCAGGAGGAGGCCAATGGTCACGCCGCCCACCACGTCCGAGGCGTGGTGGATGCGCACGTGCACCCGGCTGGCGGCGATCACCACCGCAATGGAGTAATAGAGGGGCCAGGCCGGGCTACCCTTGGCCAGCAGACCGGCCCCGCAGAAGGCCGAGGTGGCGTGGCCGCTGGGGAAGCTGCTGGACAGGGGCTGGCGCAGGGGGTGGGGGTGGATGCCGGCCCACACTGGCCGGCGGCGGCGGAACACCGACTTCACCAGGACGTTGATCAGCGTCGACTCCAGTCCCATGACCCCGAACACCCGCAGTACGACCCGCCAGTCCGCTCCGCAGCGAAGGGCGCGCCACACGCCGAGGATTAGCCAGATCAGGCTGTGGTCGCCCAGGGCCGAAGCCGCATAGAAGACGCGGTCGGGTAGGGGACGACCCCGCAGCCGGTCGAACGTCGCGTCCACTTTGGCGTCAAAGACCGCCATCGGCCCGGTGCGGGAGGGGGGCGCAGCCGGTTGCCCCGGCGTAGCCGGTTGGGACGCCGAGTCCGTCACCAGGACGGCACCGGCGCAGCGGCTGGGACGGGCATCGGCACGGCACCCACCGGCACCGGGGCACCCACCGGCACCGGGGCACCCACCGGCACCGGGGCACCCACCGGCACCGGGGCACCCACCGGCACCGGGGCACCCACCGGCACGGGGGCACCCACCGGCACGGGGGCACCCACCGGCACGGGGGCACCCACCGGCCTGCCCGTGCCGGCCAGAGCTGGATCGCCCCCAAAGGCTGGACACCAGGTCTGCCAGGAGCAGTAGGCGCACAGCGCCGACGGGTGGGGCCGGAAGTCCTCCCGCTCGCACGCCCGCTCCACCGCCGACCACACGGCCGCCGCCCGCTGGCGCAGGCCCCTCAGCGATTGCTCGCTGGGCTTGGCCACGATGGCCACCTGATCGCGCAGGTACAGCAGCTGGACCCGGACCGGCCGGCGGCCCAGTGCCTCTTGGCACAAGAAGGCGTAGAAGTGCAGTCCACCGAGGCTTCCCTGCTCGTAGGCCTGGCCAGGCACCCGCCCGGTCTTGTAATCGGTGACGACCAGCTCCCCGTCCTCGTCGAGGTCGAGGCGATCGATGATGCCCCGCAGGTGCAGGGCGCCGATATGGGCCTCTAGCAGCAGCTCGATCCCTATCGCCTGGACCCGGCGGGGATCCTCCAGCTCGAAATATCCCCTCACCAGTGACCCGGCATCGGCCACGAACGCCTCTTGCTCGTCACCCGACAGCCCCAATTCCCTCATCTCGTCGCCTTGGCGGGTCTCCGCCCAGGCCCCTTGCAGGTGCTCCAGGGCGGTAGCCAGATCGCGCCGCTCGGCTGGCACCGACCAGAAAAACCGCTCCAGGGCTCGGTGGACCAGCGTTCCCTTGAGCGTCGCAGCCGACGGTGGCTCGGGCAAGCGGTCGATGGTCGAGAAGCGAAAGGCCAGGGCGCACGACTTGAACGACGACACCTTGGAGGGAGTGAGGGTGGAGGGTAGGCGCAGGGTCACTGACTGACAGGCTAGAGCCGGGCTGTGACAATGGGTGGGATGTCCAGCGTCACAACGTCCGGCGACCCAGGTGCTCGTAGAGTGGCCGCTTCCAGGGCACGTCGGTGAAGGTGGTAAGCGTCGTGGCTGGCATCATTCGGTCATATGCCCAGCGCGCCACCTTGTCAAGGAGGGCTCGACCAAGACCGCGTCCCTGGTGCTCGGGTTCCACGCTGATCTGTTCGATGTGGGCCCAGCCTCGAGGATGTCGGCGACCACGTAGCCAAGGACACGATCGCCCTGCTCGCCCTGGCGGCGCTCCGCTCCATCCGTCCGGTACGACTCCGACGAGCGATCGTTCGCTTGGCATGGACAAGCGGCATCATCCTCGCCGGCTACGGCCTGGTCCTCACCGTCCCGGGCGTGCTCATCCACCTCGGTGTCATCCCCACCGGTCGGGGGAGCGGACCGGCGGGCCCTCACCTGGCATGCGTTCCTGTGGGACCCGTGGTTCCTGGCATGGGGCCTCGCCACCCTCGAGGCCATCCGTCGGGCACGGCCTACGACCACTGCCGCCAGCGATCAGCCGCGATTGCCCCCTAGATCCCCTCCCAGATCATGGCCCACCGCCAGCGCCACCCGGGCCGGGTCCTCCAAGGGCCCAAAATGACCCAGTCCGGTCAGCGTCTCGTCCCGCCCGCGGGGGAGGCGGGCGGCCAGGCCCCGGGCATGGTCGGGGCCGAAGGTGGTGCTGAGCTCCCCGCAGGCCACCGTCACCGGGCAGGCCACCTCGCCCAGACGGTCCCAGGTCCCCCCGGCCCGGGGTTCCCGGGTCTGGGCCTCGTAGATCAGAGCCTCGTCCTCCGGCCGACAGCGCAGTCGCACCCGGCCGTCAGGCAGTTCCTCCAGGCCACAGTCGACGTAGGCGGCCAGCGCCTCCTGAGCGAACGAAGAGAACGGTGCTCGGACGGCGTAGCGCTCCTGGGCCTGGCGCCTGGAGTCGAACACCTCTCGGCGCCTCCTGGCCCCTGCTGCCATGGCCCGGCCCTGGTCGCTCGCTCGAGGATCATCCGCCCGCAGGATCACCGGCTCGTAGCACCACAGGGCGCCAAACGTCCCCGGCCGGACCAGCTCGGCCAGCACCAGGGCGGCGCCCCCACAGGAGTGGCCCATGGCCAGCGGGCGCTCCAGGCCCAGGCCGTCCACCACGCCCAGCACGTCCAACGCGAACCCGGCCCAGGCCCAGTCACCGTCAGGGGGGCGTCCCGAGCGGCCGTGGCCACGCTGGTCGAGGGCAACGCACCTGAACCGTTTGCCCAACCGCCGGGCCATGGGCTCGAACACCTGGCCGCACAGGCCGGTGGCGTGCACCATGAGCAGCGGCTCACCGGTGCCCCCCAGATGGTGGGCCGCGATCCGCACCCCGTCGCCGGTGGTGACCGTGGCCATGACCGCGCACATGACTGCGGGCGACGCTAGCGGGCCGGATCGGCTACCAATACCTCATGCCAGATCGTCGCCAACTGGAGCAAAGGGCCCGGGCGTGGGGGATTCAGCCTTCCTACCGCGATGTTGGGAACCAGTGGATCGAGGTCCCGTCGCCCACCCTGGAGGCGCTGGTGGAATCGTTGAGCCCTGGTCCGGGGGTCACCGACCCGGTACGGGTGGTGAAGCAGGGCGAGGTGGTTGTCTTGGACCAGCCCTGGGAGCTGTCCACCGAAGACGGCCAGACGGCGGTGGTGCAGGGGCGCCTGGAGCCCCTCCCACTCGGCTATCACGACCTCACTCGCCAGGCCGACGGCCATCACCAGCGCCTGATCGTGAGCCCCGGACGTTGCCACCTGCCGGAGGCCCTGGCGACCTGGGCCTGGGCCGTGCAGCTCTATGCCATGCGGTCCGCCCGGAGCTGGGGCATCGGCGATCTGGCCGATCTGCGCGCCCTGTCCCAGTGGTCGGCCGCCCGGGGAGCGCAGCTGATGGCGGTGAGCCCCCTGCACGCCCCGCTCCCGGGCCAGCGCCAGGAGCCCAGCCCCTACTCGCCCAGCAGCCGCTGCTGGCGCAACCCGCTGCACATCCGGGTGGAGGAGGTCCCCGGGCTGGCCGGGGCGCCCGAGGTGGAGGCGCTGGCCAGAGCCGGCCGGGCCCTCGACGCCAACCGGCGGATCGACCGGAATGAGGCCTGGCGGCTCAAAGGGGCCGCCCTGGAGTGGGCGTGGAGCCATCTGCCAAAGGAGGTCAATTTCGCAAAATGGTCTCTCCGACAGGGGCCGTTGCTGGCCGGTTACGCCACCTTTTGCGCCCTGGCTGAGGTCCACCCAGGTCCCTGGCCGGGCTGGCCGGAGGGCCTGCGCCACCCCGAGGGGGCAGGGGTTGGCGACTTCGTCGCTCAGCACTCCGACCGGGTGGGCTTTCATCAGTGGCTCCAGTGGATTCTCGACTGTCAGCTGGGGGCGGCCGGGGAGGCGCTGGGGCTGGTGGCGGACATGGCCATCGGGGTGGTGCCAGAAGGCGCCGATGCCTGGCTGTGGCAGGACTGCTTCGCCCTCGACACCCGGGTCGGCGCGCCGCCTGATGAGTTCAATCCCCTGGGTCAGGACTGGGGAGTGGTGCCCTTCGACCCCTGGCGGATGCGGGCGGCGGCCTACGAGCCCTTCGTGCGCACGGTGCGAGCCGGGCTGCACCATGCCGGGGGGTTACGAGTGGACCATGTTATGGGACTGTTCCGGTTGTGGTGGATCCCCGAGGGGGCGGGAGCGACCGATGGGGCCTACGTGCGGTACCCGTGGGACGAGCTGCTCGACATCCTGGCTCTGGAAACGGTGCGAGCGGGGGCGGTGGTGGTGGGCGAGGACCTGGGCACGGTGGAGGACTTCGTCCGGGACGAGCTGGGGCGCCGGAACGTGCTTTCCACCGCGGTCATGTGGTTCGAGAAGACAGAGCCAGCGACTTTTGGCCGCCAGGCGATGGCTTCGGTGACCACCCACGATCTGCCCACGGTGGCCGGGGTGTGGACCGGGGCCGACCTGGCGACCCAGGTGGAGCTGGGCCTGGAGCCCGACGTAGGGGCCCATGAGGCTCTGCGCTCTCGCCTGGGGCAGTGGGTGGGGCTGGGCGACCAGGCCGACCCCCGGGAGGTGGCGCTGGCCACCTATCGCCGGTTGGCCACCGCCCCGTCGGTCGTCCTGGCCGCCACCCTGGAGGACGCCCTGGGGGTGGTGGAGCGGCCCAACCTGCCGGGCACCGTCCACGAGCGGCCCAACTGGTCCCTGGCTCTGCCGTTGCCCCTGGAGGAGGTGCTGGATGATCCGACGGTGACCGCCATAGCCGAGACCCTGGACGCTCGCGGGGCTGGCCCTGACCAGCCACCTGAGCACTCGCTGAGAGCAGACCCAGAGGGGCCGTCCGCCGGGCAGTAGGATCCGCGTGCCCATGGAGCACCTGATCTCATCGTCTGGTTATGTCGCCGTTTTCCTGCTCATGGTGGCCGAGTCGGCGTGCATCCCGGTGCCGTCCGAGGTGACCATGCTCTTTGGTGGCTACCTGGCGGCCACCGGCCGACTCGAGCTGGCCCTGGTCATCGCCCTGGGGACACTCGGCAACCTGGTCGGCAGTTACCTGGCGTGGGCAGTGGGCCGGACGGGGGGCAGGGCGGCCTGGCACCGCTTTGGTCGTTTCGTGCTGGTCAAGGACGAGGACCTGGCCCGCGCCGAATCCTGGTTCGAGAAGCGGGGGGAGGCGGCCGTCTTCCTGGGTCGGCTTTTACCGGTGATCCGCACCTTCATCTCCCTTCCGGCCGGTATGGCCGACATGGCGCCCCTGCGGTTCGGCCTCTACACCCTGGCCGGGTGCCTGCCCTGGACGGCCGCCCTGGCCGTGGTCGGCTACGAGTTGGGAGGTAACCGCCACGCCATAGTCGGTTGGTTCAGCGCGGCCAGCTACGTGATCGCGGTGGTGGCCGTCCTGGCCTTCCTGGCATTCCTCTGGGCTCGGCTGCGCCGTCGCCGCCTGGCCGCCGCCGGGAGCGGCACCGGCGGCCAGCGGTAGGGATGGGGGTAGGTCAGCCGAACGGGGTACAAGCCAACCGTGACCGCCGCGCTTGTCGAACTCGCCACCCGGCGCCGCCGCGCAACGTGCGCCTGCTCATCGAGAGAGGCGTCGACGGCCTCGGCGTTGGATCTGGGCTGGGCGACTGACGACACCCTTCAGTCGTAGGTGGCCTCGACTGCCCAACAGCCGTTCTCCAGGGCCAGCAGGTTGACGGTACCGTCTGCCGTCGCCACTTGGAGACGGGCCCGGCGGTGATGGGCCGGGGGGTCCCACCAGCGTTCGTCGACCGGCCACGGCCCCCCCCAGGCCACCACCTCGGACCAGGTCCCACCGGCCACCGACAAACGGCTGGGAGGCCCGGAACCGAGCGACCCACGCCCGGTGACCGCCACCACCCGGCCATCGGGATCGACCAGCTCGGCTGGCAGCGGGTCGGGATGCACCGTGGCGGGGGCCGGGGGAGGGATCCGGCCGGGCCACGGAGGCTCATCAGCGGCCGAGCCGGTCGGACTGGCGGCCGAGTCGAATCCGGGCCGGTCCGCCGGGCGGGGCTCACCCCAGGGTATGAGGCGCACCTGGTCGGACGGCCCCCGGCCACCGCTCACCACCGCGGTGACCGCCGCCTCGGGCCCCAGCATGCCCTGGATCCGGGCCAGGGCCCGGCCTACCCGCTCATCGACGTCGGTTGACTCTCCCCAGAAACCGGGCTTGGCTCGCTCCGTCCGCCACCACCTCGTCGGGAGCCAGGGACAACCGGGAGAGCCCGGCCGTTGGTTGCTCACCGCCAGTCGAGCCCCCCTCTGCCTGCAGCCACCCGTCCAGCTGCCAGCGAACCCGCTCAGCCAGGGTCGCGGCAGTGAAAGAACCGTCATTGCGCCACAGCCGGACCAGACGCTCGCCATGCTCGGTCTCGGCCTCCACTCGGACCCGACAACACCCAAGGCCCAGGCGCCCCAGACGTTGGTGGAGATCCTCGGCCAGGGCCCGGGCGGCAAAGGCGGCGGTGTCCACCCGATTGACCGGAGGGTCGAAGTGCACCACCGCGGCCAGGTCGGCAGGAGGTACCCGTAGCGCCAGGTGTCGCTCGTCGCGGCCCTGGGCCAGCCGGTGGGCCAGGGCCCCGTCGGCGCCAAAGCGGGCGGCCACGTCGGGCGACGGCAGGGCGGCCAGCTGGCCCAGCGTACGGATGCCGAGACGCCTCAGCAGGTCGGCCAGCTCCGGTCGCCCCAGGGTGCTGACCGGAAGGGGGGACAGGAATTCGGCACTCCTGCCAGGGGCCACCACGATCCCCTGACGAGCGGCCAGCTCGGCGGCAAATGGTCCGTCGGCCACGCCCACCCGGGGGGTGCCTCCGGCGGGAGCGGTGCCAGCCGGAACGCCAGCAGACACGCCAACGGCCTCGGCTGCGGCCACTCCCATCTGGGCGGCCAGGGCCTCGTCTCCGCCGAAGTAGCGGGAGGGTCCCCGGGTGGCCAGGGCACACTGGCCGGGCCGGATCACCTCCACCGTCGGGGTGAAGGCAGCCACCGCCGCCACCACCGGCTCGAAAACCCTGGCCTCCTTACTGACGTCTCGGGCCAGCACAACCAGCCCAGGGCAGCGAGCCTGGGCCTCCCGCTTGCGCAGCCCGGGTCGTACTCCGTGGGCCCGGGCAATCTCCGAGCAGGCCACTACCCGGTTGGCCCACACCACCACGACAGCCTCCTCGGGCCTGACCCCGGCGGCCGTCACTGGCCAATCGGGGCACCACACAATCAGAGTCCTTTGGCCCTGCGCAGCAGGGTTGATCACCCGGCGGCCTCTCTGGCGGCACACGCCGGAGTGGAACAGCGCTGAAGGCGGTGATGCTCTCCCGACGGTAGCCACAGCCGAGCACGCACCACCCGGGCTCCCCGGCGTCCCCCAGCTTCCACCTCCAACCAGCGACCCCGAACATGGCCGTGACCCACTCCCAGCCCCTGCCACTGGCCCCCGAGGGCGCTCAGGCGCACGTCGGGCACCTCTGGCCAGATCTCTTCCCCTGGTGCCACCACCAGTACCGCCCCCCGCTCCCGGGCCCGGGCAGCCAGTCGCCGGGCCTCCATCGGCCTCACCCGCACTGGCGGCCGAACGGCTACCAGGTCGCAGGCGTCGAGCAGGGCGGCGGTGACAGTGGGCCACGACGGGCCGGGAGTGGCCACCAGGATCAGGCGGGAGAGTCGAATGTCGAGCTCGGCGGCCGCCGCCAGGCCCAGTCCCGGCAGACCTATCGCCGCGCACCACGACCCCTCGTCGGAGGGGCCGGCCAGCAGGGCCAGCAGCAGCGAGGTGGCCCCTGCCCCCGGACCGGCACCCCCTACCGTCACCGTGGTGCCCCGACGCAGGCCCCCCTCGGGAAGCAGGTTGCCCAGGCCCCCCACTACTTCGAGGATCCGGGGGCCGGCCAGGGAGGTAGGTCGGACCACCTCGACGAGGGAAGGATGCATCGGTCTGAGAGTAGCGAACACACGTTCCCTGTGTCCAGAGGCGCCTCATTGGAACCCAGCTTCCTTCAC
>JAABUJ010000366.1_pt1 | contig 92335 bp, 96 predicted proteins | sample 5559131 | NCBI WGS metagenome assembly JAABUJ01 (sample SAMN10711875, study PRJNA513366) | rock metagenome | isolation source: Antarctica rocks | place: Antarctica: Victoria Land, Mt New Zealand nord | collected 2016-01-07
GCCAAAGTCAGTCAGACCACCTGGTCGACAGCGACAAAGAGAGTCAGCCCGCCGTCGACCGAGAGACAAACCGACCGGCCGGACAACACCGATCCGAACCGCAGCCTCTCACTGAGCGACAAGGGAGGCGCCTAGCGCCAGGGGCAGGCGCTCCGTGTCGTCCCGGAAAATGCGTCGGTGCCAGGCATCTTCACCGCCCCGGTTCAACCGAAAGCACCGGTCGCAGGCGGCGCCGTCTGCCTCCCCGCCCGAGGCGCCACGACGGTGCGCTCGATTTGCCAAGCCAGGACGCGCCCGGTGCCCATACTGCGTAGCTGCGTCCCCGCCCGCAGTCCCGGGCCGCGTTGCTGGGGCACGCCGCGTCACCCATGTCGTCAGCGATGACATCACGGGGCCCCTCAGCGTCGCCTCGACGTGCGCCTGCTCGTCGCGGGCGCGGGCGGCGAGGGTGGCGGCCAGCTGGCGGGCACGGTCGCCGGCGCGTGCCTGCAATGCCGCGCGGAGCGGCTCGGCGCTTGCCTGCAGTCGCGGGATCAGCCGGTCGGCCAGCGTCGCCGGCACGGCCGTGTCGCGCGCCAGCGTCAGCGCCGCCTCGGTCTCCTGAACCCCGAGGCGCTCGGAACGCTCGCCGTCGAGCCGCAGGCCGGCGAAAATCAGCTGCTCGTGCAGCCGGTGGCCGCTCTGACCGGTGATCACCAGCCGCCCGTGCGCGACCGCAACCGGTGTCTGGAGACTCGCCTGCGCGTAGCGGACCGTGACACGGTTCAGGTGATGGCCCGTCCCCCAGACCTCGGCGCGCAGCAGCGCCAGCGCCATCCGCACCAGCGGATGCCCGAGGTGGGCGAGCACGAGATCGGTGCGGTTGCGCACCAGCTCGTGGTCGAAGGTGATCCGCCGGCGCTCCTCAGGTCGCGCCGGGTGCTCGAGGCCGATCGTCGCCCGCGTCCAGCTGCCGGTGAGCCCGGGGACGCGGTAGGTGCCGGGCTCGGCGCCCGGCTGGAGCGCCGGCTGGCGAGCGAGCTGAAGCGCGGTTGCTACAACGCGGTGAACGCGATCGGGCTGGAGGTGAAGCGTGGTGCGGCTCTCGGCGAGATCGTCGCGCAGGGCGGCGAGCCGCTCCCGCATCCGCCGCTCCTGCTCCAGCAGCGCTCGCGACGCGGCGATGCCTGAGAAGCGCGTGTCGTCGAGCGTCTTCCGGCGCCCGAGCATCGCCTCCTCGATCTGCGCGGCGATCACCGGCCCGGCGCTGCCGAGATCCTCGCGGATCTGCTGGACCTTCACCACCACGCGCGCGAGGAAGTCGAGGTCGCCCTCCAGCGACCCGCGAGAGGCGGTCTCCCAGCCGGCGCTGACGCAGTGGTGGACCAGCACCTCCGGGGCGAGCTGGCCGTGGCGATCGATCCGGCCGTTGCGCTGCTCGAGCCGGTTCGGGTTCCACGGGATCTCGGCGTGCGCGAGCAGATGGCAGTGACGCTGCAGCGAGATCCCCTCCGACGCTGCGTCGGTCGCGAGCAGCACCCGCGCCGGGAAGTCGGCCGGCGGCTCCTGCCACTTTGAGGCCATCGCCGATGCCGGTGAGCCGCTGGACCGGATCCGGCTCCGTCGTCCTCCACCCCTGGGGAGTTCCGGATGCCGCTGTGACGACGTGCTCGGAACGCCTCCTCCCTGCCAGCCGGGGCCCAGTCGGTTGAGCGATGCGAGGGATGTGGCCCAATCGTGTGGCCCAATCTGCGGTCTGCGGCGCTTCGCGCGTCACGCTCTGCAAAGAAGTTCGGGATTAGCAGGCGCTTCTTCAGTGGAGCCAGCCGGGATCGAACCGGCGACCTCCGGCTTGCAAGCATTTGATCAACTATCAACATGACCGATTCGTGGCGCGTAGTCCCCCTGGCAGCAGGTCGCGCGCCATGCCACGAGCGAAAGCCCAAACTGTTGACGACCGTTGCCCGGGACCGTTGCCTACCACGCCGCGTCTCGGCTCTCTCGTCGGTAATCGCGCCTAAAGGTGTCGCTTTCCAGGTATATCTTGAAGCGGACGACGGGGGTCGAACCCGCGACCTTCGGCTTGGGAAGCCGACGCTCTACCAACTGAGCTACGTCCGCCTGTCTGGGTGGCGAGGACCATGGACGGCCGCGAGACCCGAGCCGCAAGGCTACCTGAGCCCTCTCACCGTCGCTTCACGTGATCGTTCCGTCCTGGCCCACGATCCAGGGCGCGAGAACTCTCACGAGCGCCGCCGGGGTCAGAGCAAGTGCCGTGCATCCCACCCGCAACTCGTCGATTGGCTGGCGCGCTACGGTCATCCGCGGCGGTCCGCCTCCCACCTCGGTCAGCTGCAACAGGTCGGGTGCTGCCGCGGGCGGTGTTCTCCGTCGTTTCGCCCCGCTGCCCCTGCTTGCGACGATGAATCCTGGGCGACAGCCGCACGCCCGATCGCGTGGAGCGCCCGCTCGGAGCTCGCGCTCGGCGGCTCGGACCCGTAAGCCGTGGACGCTAGGCATGAGCGGGTCCTCCCGATAGACCAGCTCGTCGCCGAGATCGTCGCGTGGAGCTCCCAGATCCGGTCCTTGCCGGTCCCGCCGTGTTCCGGTTGTCTCCGGTGGGGCGGACAGGCGAGTCCGGCGCACGGAGACGCCATCTCGCCGTCGACCACGAGCCCGTCTGTTCCAACCGCAATGTCGATGTCCGGCCTGACGCCGAGCGTTCAAGCCGCGTGTCCCGCCTCCGGGTATCCATCGTTGGCGGGGGCCGCGCGGAACGTCCTTCCCAGCGACCATCGACCGCCGGGTGACGCGGGCCGCAAGGCTACCGGAGCCACTAACCTTCGATCCTGATGCGCCGCTTCGTCCTCCCAGCGCTGGTGAGCACCGCAGCCGTGGCGTTGCTGGCCCTGCTGGCCTTTGGCGTCTCCAGTCAGGGCTCCGACAGCTCGCTGGATGCCGCGCTCTCCCATGGTCGCCGGCCGCCCGTGCCGAGCTCAACCCTGGCTCTCCCTCGGCTCGGCGCGGCGGGCACGCAGAGGCTGCGTGACCTGCGCGGCCACGTGGTGGTGCTGAACGTGTTCGCGTCGTGGTGCCAGCCGTGCAAGGCCGAGGCGCCGATCCTGGAGCGCGCTCAGCACGAGCTGGCCTCCCGCGGCGGGACGGTCCTCGGCGTCACCTACCTGGACAACTCCGCGGACTCCGAGTCCTTTGCCCGCCAGGAGCACATCAGCTATCCCGTCATGCGCGACGTGAGCGGGGACTTCGTGCGCTCGTTCGGCACCACGGGCGTGCCCGAGACGTTCGTGATCGACCGTAGCGGCCGCGTGGCCGCCATCCGGCGCTTTCAGCTGGACGAGCGCTGGGTGGCGCAGACGCTGCCGCCGATCCTGAACGGAACCTCGTGAACCGTCGCGGACGAGCGGTCAGCCCCAGACCCGCCACCGGGGCAGCGGCCGCCAGGTTGGCGCTGACCGCAGCAGCGCTCGTGGCCGCGCTCCTCCTCGCCACCTCGGCCTCCGCCGCACCCCCGCGCGCCTCGCTGACCGAGATCGAAAACGACGTCATGTGCGTGTCCTGCCGGGAGCCGCTGGCGCTGGCCCAGTCCCCGCAGGCGATCGCCGAGCGCGCCTTCATCGGCACGCTGGTCGCGCAGGGCCTGACCAAGCCCCAGATCGAGCAGGCTTTGGTCGGCCAGTACGGCGTCGCGGTGCTCGGCCGGCCCCCGGCCCACGGCTTCAACCTGACCGTCTACATCCTCCCCCCCGCGCTCCTGCTGGCCGGGCTCCTCACCCTGGCGGTGGCGCTGCCGCGCTGGCGCCGGCGCGCTAGAGCGGCAACCGCGACCCCGGCGCCGACGGGCCCCCGGCTGAGCGACGTCGAGGCCGAGCGCCTCGATCGGGACCTGGCGCGCTTCGAAGGCTGAGGCTGTCCGATAGGGGCCTCATAGAAGCCCCTAAGTGAGCAACCTCCCAGCACCCGGCACGCCCCGGCGCCGCCGCCGCTGCCAACCGCTACATCGAGTCCGGCGCCGAGACCCCCAGCAGCCCCAGCGACAGCGCGATCGTCCGCTGCGCGGCCACTGACAGCGCGATCCGGAACGTCTCGACCTCCTCCGGCGAGGCCCCCACCACCCGGCAGTCCCGGTAGAAGGCGGTGAACTCCTGGGCCAGCTCCAGGGCGTAGGCCGCCATCCGGTGGGGTGCGCGTCGCTCGGCGGCCTCGGTGATCTCGTCGGGCAGCGCCACCAGCTTGAGGATCAGCCTCCGCTCGGAGGGGTGTAGGGCCGCCTCGCTCCACGAGCGCCAGCCTTGCTCCCCGACCGCATCGAGGGCCCGTGCCGACTCCACGCGCGAGAGCATCGACGCGATCCGGGCGTGCGCGTACTGCACGTAGTACACCGGGTTCTCCGCCGATTGACTGCGGGCCAGGTCCAGGTCGAGGTCGAGCGTGCGGTCGTGGGAGCGCTGGAGCATGAAAAAGCGCGAGGCGTCGACACCGATCTCGTCAAGGAGGTCGTCGAGCGTTACGAACGAGCCCCGCCGCTTGGAGAAGGGCGCACGTATGAAACCGTCGACCAGGTGCACGAACTGCAGGATCGGCACCTCCACGGTCTCTGGGTCCGCGCCGAGCGCTGCTGCCGCGGCCTTGAGCTCGCGCACGTAGGCGTGGTGGTCGGCGCCGACCGGCAGCAGCTGGCGCGCGAAGCCCCGCTCGCGCTTGTCCTGCAGGTAGGCGATGTCGGCGGCGAGGTAGGTGGGCTCCCCCCCCGTGCGGATCACGACCCGATCCTTGTCGTCGCCGAAGGTGGTCGTGCGCAACCACACCGCCCCCTCGGAGCGGTAGATGTGGCCGGCCTCGTCCAGCCGCCCCACGGCCTTCGCCACGGCATCCGGCTCACCCTCGTGCAGCGTCCGCTCGCTGAAGAAGCGGTCGTAGCGGACGCCGTAGCGCGACAGGGTCGCCGTGATCTGCGCCAGCAAGATGGCCACCGCCTCCCCCGCCACGTCGCTCACATCCCGCTCGCCCGCATCCGGAATCCGCTCGGCGAGCGAGAACACGTAGTCGCCCTGGTAGCCGCCCTCGGGCGCCGCCTCCCCCCGGGCTCGCGCCCGCACCGACTCGCCCAGCAACCGGATCTGGTTGCCGGCGTCGTTGAAGTAGTACTCGCGCCACACGTCGTGGCCGTGATGCTCCAGGATCCGCGCCAGCGCGTCCCCGTAGGCGGCGTGGCGACCCGAGGCCGCCACCAGCGGGCCCGTCGGGTTGGCCGAGACGAACTCGATCAGGACCCGCTCCCCAGGCCCCGCGCCACCGCCCCCATAGTCCGCGCCGTCGAACAGCACCCCACTCAGTGACCGCCGCAGCCACCCATCCGAGAGCACCAGGTTCAGGAAGCCCGGCCCGGCGACCTCCCAGCGCTCGAGACTCTCGCCGAGGCGCTCGGCCAGCTCGGCGCCGAGGCGCTCGGCGATCACCCGGGGCGGTGAGTCGAGGACCGGCGCCAGCAGCATCGCCGCGTTGGTGGAGAGATCGCCGAGGCCCTCCCGCTTGGGTCGCTCGAGCCGGGGGTCCACCGACAGCCCGCCACCGGATCCGCGCACCGCGACGGCGGCGGCGCACATGGTGGCGCGGAGGTCTTGCAGAGGATCGAAGGTCATCGTGGCGGCGCGGAGCGAGGGACGAGCCGGCCGGGAAGGCTACCGCGGCAACCCCTGAGGCCCCTACGGGGTCCCCGCGCCCGCCCGCTCGAACTGCGTCTCCAGCCGCTCCAGCGCCTCCGGTGTCCCGAGGACCATGAGCTTGTCGCCGGCCTCGATCACCGTCTCGGGTGCCGGTTGAGGCTCGAGCTGCCCGGCCATCCGCCACAGCGCGACGATCGTCGCGCTGCCGCGTACCTCCTCGATCGTGCAGCCCGCGCCCGGACAGCCCGGCGGCACCACGATCTCGTCCATCCGGTAATCGGCGACCTCCACCGAGCCCGCCACCTGCGGGTGCAGGGCGGTGCGGGCCATCTCGGCGCCGGAGGTCTTGTAGGGTGAGATCACGCGGTCGGCCCCCGCCCGCAACAGCTTCTTCTCCGAGTCCTCGGCCGAGGCCCGGGCGATGATGAGGATGTCCTCGCGATGCTCGCGCGCCGTCAGGGTGATGAAGATGTTCTCGGCGTCGGAGTCGACGCAGGCGATCACGCCACGCGCCCGGGGCAGGCCCGCCTGCTCCAGCACCTCGTCGTCGGCAGCCTCGCTCTCGATCCTCAGCACCCGATCCGCGCGGGCAGCGTGGCGGGTTTCGGGGTTGTTGTCGATGACCACGAAACCGACCCCCGCCCGGCGCAGATCCCGGGCCACCTGACGCCCGACGCGCCCGTAGCCGCAGATGATGAAGTGGCTGGAGAGGGAATCGATCTGCTTCTGCATGCGCCGCTCCTCGAGCACCCCGGAGAGCTGGCCGGAGACGAAGAACTCCGCCACCGTGGCCAGGCCGTAGAAGAGCGTACCGATGCCGAACAGCTCCAGGCACACCTTCACCACCCTGCCGCCGGAATCCTTGGGATCGGGGATCGAGCCCAGCGTGGTGATCGTGTCCAGCGTCCACTCGAGGCTGTAGGCGAGCGAGGTCCCCTCGGAGACGGCGAAGCCGACGGTGCCGGCCGCGATCAGGCCGACCAGCACTCCCAGCACGATCCCCAGCCGCCGCATGAACTGGCTCAGCTCGGCGCGGGCGCGCACGCGCTGCTCCAGGGCCCGCCGCCGCGCTTGAGCTTCGCCGCGCTCGGCCATCAGAGGTGGTAGGGCTCTCCGGCCAGGATCTTGTGCGCCCGGTAGAGCTGCTCCAGCAGCACCACTCGCGCAAGTTGGTGGGGCAGGGTCAGCTCGCCGAGCGAGAGGCGGTGGTCCAGGCGATCCCCCAAAATGTTCAGGCCGAAGGGGCCTCCGACCACGAAGCACAGGTCGCGCCCGGCCTGCCGGCGATCCTCCAGGAAGCGGCTGAAGGCCACCGAGTCCAGGCACTTGCCTCCACGATCCAGCAGCGACACGAAGGCCCGCTGCGGGAGGCGACGGGTTACCTGCTCGTCCTCCCGCACCTCAGCCAGCTCCACACGGGCGTAGCGCGTCAACAGCTTCTGGTAGTGGGCCACGTCATCGGCAAACGGCGGGCGCAGCCTCCCCACGGCGACGACGACGATTCGCACGATGCTGGGATACTAGGTCCATATGGACGAACCAAACACTCCCGAGCGCCGCATCAACATCCACTTCTCACCGGAGCTGATGCAGGGCCACTACGCCAACTTCGCCAACGTCAGCCACTCCGAGTACGAGTTCACGATCACCTTCGCGCGGGTCGACCACGAGGTCGAGGAGGAGGAGATCCCGGGCGTCGTGGTCTCCCGGATCAACCTCTCGCCGAAGTTCATGCAGGAGCTGCTGGAGGCGATGCAGGACAACTTCTCCAAGTGGCAGACCCGCGAGGGGATCAAGAACCTGCCCGAGTTCGGCGGTCCCCCAGAGGAGTCCGGAGCCTGAACCGCCCGTTCAGGGGGCGGGCCCGGAGGGCCCGCCTGGTTCGATCAGGCTGCGGGCCAGCCCAATGCGCTGCAGGGTCGAGGGATGCGTGGAGAGCAGCCGCGTCAGCCACGCCGGCGGGTCGAGGTCGGCGAGGTTTTGCAGCGCCACCTCGCGCTCAAAGGAGATGAACGCCTCGGGATCACGGGTCAGCTCCAGCGACACGGCGTCCGCGCGGCGCTCGAGCATGCGCGAGAGGCGGTTGGCGATCAGCCCCAGCGGTGCCCCCACGATCCCGGCGGCCAGCGCGAGCGCCGGCAGCCTCGAGGGCCGCGGTGGCGAACCGCTCAGCAGCTCGGTGAGCTGGCCGGCGGCCAGCGCCGCCGGCGCGGCCACAACCGCCGTAAAGGCCACCCCGCGCCCCACGTCCCGACCGCGCACGTGGGCCAGCTCGTGCGCCACCACCACCGCAACCTCCCGACGGCTGTAGCGCGCCAGCAGGGTGTCGAAGAGCACGACCCGCTTGGTAGGCCCGAGCCCGGCGACGTAGGCGTTCACGGCGGTGGTGCGCCGGCTGGCATCGACCGAGTACACCTCGCGGACGTGGATCCCCGCCTCACGCGCCAGGGCCAGCACGTCCTCGCGGGTCTCACCCGGCGCCAGCGGCGTGAAGGCGTTGAAGATGGGATCCAGGAGCACCGGAGCAAGCGCGGCCATCGCCGCACCGAAGGTCACCGATCCGCCGGCGCCCACCAGCCACCACGATCGCGGCCAGCGAGCCATGGCGAGGGTCACGGCGGCGCCGGCCGCGGCGGCGAAGCCCGCCCCGAGCACGCCGGCCTTGCCCACGTCGGCAGCCCAGCCACCCCAGGACTGGGTGACCAGGCCGGCCGCCACCGCCCGGCGACGGGCCACGGCGCTCACCGGCAGCGGCGCCAGCGCCAGCGTGATCGACAGCCCCGCGCCCGCCGCGGCGCCACCCGCAGCGCCTGGGGCGATGCGGTCCAGAGCCCGAGGCGGCCGGCGGACCAGCGCCACCAGCACCGCCGCCTCCACCGCGCTGCGAGCGAGCGCCAGGACCTGCTGAGGTCGGGCGAAGGCTCGGCCGCGACGGATCTCCTCGTCGCTGAAGACCTCGGTGAGCGCCACCGGCGCCGGGACCGGGACCGGCTCGGAGGGCGCCAGCAGCCTCACCGCCGCCTCGGCAGCGCCGAGCGTGAGGCCCAGCGGGACGATTGCCCGCACGCGCGAGGACCGAGACATGGGATAGACCTTACGGCCTAGGGCCCATCCCGAAAGCTCGTATGAAGATCGCCGTCATCTCCGACATCCACGGAAACTCCCACGCGTTGGAGGCGGTACTCGACGAGATCGACGCCTCCGATTGTCAAGAGCTGTGGTGCCTGGGGGATCTGGTCGGCTACGGTGCCCGTCCGGACGCCTGCGTCGAGCTCGCCCGCCGGCACGCGTCGGTCTGCCTGGCGGGCAACCACGACCTCGGCGTGTGCGGGGTCCTGGCGCTGGAGCAGTTCTCCCGCGGCGCCGCCTTGGCGGCGCGGTGGACCCAGGAGACGATTGCCCCGGAGACGCGCGAGTACCTGGAGTCGCTGCAGCCGAGCAACCTGGAGGAGGTCGTGGGGCTCTATCACGCCAGCCCCCGGGATCCCGTCTGGGAGTACGTGCTCTCGCCGCTGCAGGCCGAGCTTTGCCTGGACAGCCAGACCCACCGGGTCGCCCTGATCGGCCACTCGCACGTGGCCCTGTCGTTCTGCCGGGTACCGGGAGAGCCCGCCACCGGCGAGACCCAGGAGGCTGGTGAGGAGCTCGACCTGAGCGAGGGCGAGTGGCTGATCAACCCCGGCAGCGTCGGCCAGCCCCGGGACGGCGATTCCCGGGCGGCGTGGCTGGAGCTGGATGCCGCCGGCTGGAGGGCGGTGTATCACCGCACCAAGTACGACATCGAGGGTGCCGCCGGCGCGATCCGCGCCGCCCACCTGCCCGACTCCCTGGGCGAGCGCCTGTTCTACGGGCAGTAGGCCTCCGGTGCGGCGCGATGGGGCCGCCACCCGCGGCCTAACCTGCCGTCAACCGCAGCCTTCTCTAAAGTCACGCAGCGGATGCGCCACCTGCCCCGCGCACTCCTGGCCGGCGGCCTCGGACTCGCCGTGTCTGCCCTCGTCGCCTGTGGCGGCGGCTCCGGCCTGCTCGCAGGCAATCAGGCCAGCACGCTGAGCACGCGGCTGGATCAGGTCTCGGGCGCGGTCAGCTCTGGCCAGTGCAACGCCGCCGGTAACGCCGCCGGGAACTTCGCCAACGCGGTCGACAACCTCAGCGGTGTCGAACCGAAGCTGACCAACCGGCTCAAGCAGGGTGCCGCGGTCCTCAGCCACGTGACAACCCGGGAGTGCCGGAGCTCCACGACCAGCTCCACGACCTCCTCGACCAGCAGCAGCTCCCCAACCAGCACCGACACCAGCACCAGCTCCAGCACGCCCACGAGCACGAGCACCGCGACGTCGACCTCCACCAGCAGCAGCAGCAGCACGCCAACGAGCTCGACCGCCACCGATACCAGCTCCACAGGCAACGGTGGGGCCCCCACCGGCGGGGGCGGCGGCGGCCGTCCCAGCGGCGGCGGCGGGATCGCCCCCGGGAGCGGAAACGGAAGATGACAGGCACGACGACGATCGCCGGGCGCTACCGGATCGAGGGTCGTCTGGGCGTCGGCGGCATGTCGACCGTGCACCTGGCCTTCGATCAGCGCCTCGAGCGCCACGTGGCCCTAAAGCTGCTGGCCGAGCACCTCGCCGAGGACCCCGCGTTCATCTCCCGCTTCCGTCGCGAGGCGCTGGCCGCGGCGCGCCTGGTGCACCCCAACATCGTGCAGGTGTTCGACTTCGGCTTCGACGAGGGGCACCACCAGCACTTCATCGTGATGGAGCACGTCACCGGGAGCTCCTGTGCGGAGCTGCTGCGCGACCGTGGCCACCTGGACGTGGATCAGGCGGTGGAGATCGTCTCCCAGGCCTGCCGGGGCCTCGACTACGCCCACCGCAACGGGGTGGTCCACCGGGACGTCAAGCCGGGCAACCTGCTCGTCTCCGACGCCGACTTGGTCAAGCTGGCCGATTTCGGCATCGCCCGCGCCACCGACCAGTCGAGCATCACCCAGGTCGGCTCGGTGCTGGGGACGGCCGCGTATCTCGCTCCCGAGCAGGCCCGCGGGGAGGAGGCGGGACCGCGCGCGGACCTGTACTCGCTAGGGGTCGTGACCTACCAGCTGATGTCGGGGCGGCTGCCCTACGAGGCCCGGTCGCTGTCGGAGCTGGCTCTCAAGCAACAGCGCGAGTCGCCGAACCCGCTGGACCGACTCAACCCTCGCGTCCCGCGGGAGCTGGCGCAGGCGGTGGCCCAGGCGCTGGCTCTCGACCCGCAGGTACGCCCCGCCGACGCCATGATCTTCGCCGACGCGCTGCGAAGCGGCACTCAGGGCATCGCCCCGGTGTCCGCCGGCGCGCCCACCTCGCATCTGGGGACCGGTGCCGCCACCCAGATCCTCGCCGATCAGCAGACGCCAACCGCCGCCACCCGCGTGGCCGCGCGCCAGAGCACCCGCAGCTCCCGTCCGGTGGCGCCGTCCCCGCCGCGCCCCCGGGCCGTCCCGGCCCCCGTCCCCCGCCCGGCGCGCCGGGGCGCCGCGCCGGAGCCCGCCCCCTCGCCGCGACGGCGTGCCCGCGGTATGCGCCGGCTGCTCGGGCTGCTACTGCTGGCGCTTCTGGTGACAGCGGCCGTCGCCGCCGCGATCGCGGTGTCCAGCAGCACCTCCAACAAGGTCGTGCACCTCCGCTCCGTCGCCGGCCACGACCTGCAGACGGTGGTCAGCAACCTCCAGCAGCTGATCTCGCAGAACACGAAGTAGGCATCGCCCCGGCGCGCAGGGCGGCGGCCACCTCCGGGAGGCGGCCCGCGTCGATCCCCCGGCGCAGGTCGTCCATCAGCGCGGCGATGAAGGCGAGGTTGTGAAGCGTTATCAGCCGCATGCCGGTGAGCTCGCCCGAGCGCAGCAGGTGATGGAGGTAGGCACGTGAGTAGCCGGGGCCGCAAGCCGGACAGCGGCACCCTTCCAGCAGCGGCTCTGCGGCCTCGCGCCAGCGGCCCTTGACCAGGTCCACCCGCCAGCGGTTCTGCGGGTCGGGCACCAGCGCCACTCCGTGGCGCCCGAGCCGGGTCGGCATCGCGCAGTCGAAAGAGTCGATGCCCCGCTCCACGCCGGCGATCAGGTCGTCGACCTCGCCGATCCCAAGCAGGTGTCGCGGCCGCTGCGGCGCCAGCCGCTCCAGCTCCGCCGTCGCCCAGGAGACGACCTCGTTCATCTGCGCCTTGTCGCGCCCGAGCGTCCCCCCGATGGCGATCCCGCCGGCGTCGCTGGTGGCGACCGTGGCCGCCGATTCCCGGCGCAGGTCGGCCTCCACCCCGCCCTGCACGATCCCGTAGACGAGCTGCGTGGGCGATCCGTGGTCGGCATGCCAGCACAGGCAGCGCTGAAGCCACCGGTGCGTGCGCTCGGTGGAGCGCGCCGTGTACTCCCGGGTCACGTGGAAGGGGGTGCACTCGTCGAAGGTCAGCGCGATGTCAGATCCGACGGCGTTCGTTCCGCTGGCGACCAAAGGGGCGGTGCGGACCCTCGAGCCCCGTGACCTGCAGGCGCTGGGCTACGAGCTGATCCTCGGCAACACCTTCCACCTGTTCCTGGCCCCCGGGCACGAGCTAGTAGAGCGCCTTGGGGGCCTGCACGAGCTGATGCGCTGGCCGGGGGCGATCATCACCGACTCCGGGGGCTTTCAGGTCTTCTCCATGGGTCACGGCAACGTCGCCGACGAGATCAAGGGCCGCGGCCGCGGGTGCGTCGCCTCGGGCGGTGCGATCCTCGCGATCGGGGAGGACGGGGTGCGCTTTCGCTCCTACCGCGACGGCGCCGAGCACCTGATGCGCCCCGAGACCTCGATGGAGATCCAGGCGGCCAGTCTGCACGTCCCCGTGGGCGAGATGCAGGACACCGGTGCGGGCCAGCGTCTGCGCACAGCGGGTCCGGACCGTGAAGGACACGGCCCGGACCCTACGGCGTAGCGAACTCAGGCGGCGACTGAGCGCTCGATCAGCGAGCGTCCGGTCATCGCGCCCGGCTGCTCGATGCCCAGCACCTCCAGCACGGTCGGCGCCACATCGGCGAGGATGCCCTCCGGGCGCAGGCGGAGATCCGGGACCGTGACCACCAGCGGCACGGGGTTCAGCGAGTGCGTGGTGTTGGGCGAGCCGTCGCGCTCCAGCATGTGGTCGGCGTTGCCATGGTCGGCGGTGACGATGCATGCCCCGCCGGCTTCGTGCACGGCTGAGACCACCTCTCCCAGGCAGCGATCGACGGTCTGAATCGCCTCCACCGCCGCCGAGATGACGCCGGTGTGCCCCACCATGTCCGGGTTGGCGAAGTTGATGATCCCGAACGCCGGCCGGTCCTCACGCCAGGCCGTAACAAAGGCCTGGGTGGCCTCGGGGGCACTCATCTGGGGCTTGTGGTCGTAGGTGGGAACGTCCCGGGGGGATTGCACCAGCTCGCGTCGCTCTCCCTCGCACGGCTGCTCGTCACCGCCGCCGAAGAAGTACGTGACGTGCGGATACTTCTCGGTCTCGGCGACGTGGAGCTGGCGCAGCCCCCGCTCCGCGACCACGGCGGGAAGGGTGGTCTGCGGGCGCTTGGGCGGGAAGGCGACCGGATAGGGCCAACCCTCCTGGTATTCGGCCATCGTCGCGTAGCGCCCCACCACTTCCGCCCCCCCGCGATCGATCTCCGCAAAGCCCGGCTCGGCCAGCGCCCGCGTGATCTCCCGCATCCGGTCGGGGCGGAAGTTGAAGGCGATCACCGAGTCCCCGGGACGGATCTGGGCCTCCTCGCCCACCCGCACCGGCTTGATGAACTCGTCGGTCTCGTCACGCTCGTAGGCGCCCGTCACCGCGGCCTGGCCGCTGTCCTGCGAATGCTCGGCCTGACCGTGCACGAGCAGGTCGTAGGCCAGCTGGATCCGCTCCCAGCGGCGGTCGCGGTCCATCGCGTAATAGCGCCCGAGGACCGAGCCCACCCTCCCGCAGCCGGCCTCAGCCATCCACTCCCCCACCGAGGCCAGGTAGCCGGCCCCGCTCGTGGGAGCCGTGTCCCGCCCATCCGTAAAGGCGTGCAGCACGAGGTCCGGCACGCGCAGCTGCACCCCGAGGCTTATCAGCGCCCGCAGGTGCTCCAGGCTGGAGTGCACCCCCCCGTCGGAGACCAGCCCGATCAGGTGCACGCGCTCGGCATCCTCCATCGCGCCGCGCAGCACCTCGCTCTGGCTCAGCGAGCCATCTCGCACCGCCTCGTCGATGCGCGTGAGGTCCTGCATCACGACCGTCCCGGCGCCGAGGTTGAGGTGGCCCACCTCGGAGTTGCCCATCTGGCCCTCGGGCAGTCCGACGGAGCGCCCGCACGCGGTCAGCTGCGTGTGCGGGTAGCGCGACCACAACTCGTCGAACACCGGCGTGCGCGCCAGCGACACGGCGTTGCCGGGACCCTCAGGCGCCAGGCCCCAGCCGTCGAGGACGATCAGCGCCGCGCTGGGCGCGGTCACGCGACGGCCGCGGCCACGATCGCGGCGAAGGACTCGGCGTCGAGGCTGCCCCCGCCAACCAGCGCTCCGTCGATGTCGGGGAGGGCCAGCAGCTCGGCGGCGTTCTCGGTCTTGACGCTGCCGCCGTAGAGCACCCGGGTGCGCTGCGCCTGCTCGGACGAGCGGTCGCCGACCAGCGCGCGCACGAACGCGATCGCCTCCTGGGCCAGCTCGGCAGTGGCCACCTGGCCGGTGCCGATCGCCCAGATCGGCTCATAGGCGATCACCACCTCCCCGAGCCGTTCGGGGTCGACCTTGGCCAGGCCCTCCTGCACCTGATGGCGGAGCTTTCGCTCGGTGTCCCCGCGCTCGCGCTCTTCCTCGGTCTCGCCGACGCAGAGGATCGGGACCAGACCGGCCTCCAGGGCCGCCGGCAGCTTCTGCGCCAGGGCGCGATCGGTCTCACCGAACTGCTGGCGGCGCTCGGAGTGTCCGAGGACCACGCCATGGACCCCCGCCTCCACCAGCATCGGCGGCGCCACCTCCCCGGTGAAGGCCCCCTCGGCGGCGTAGTGCATGTTCTGCGCGTACACCTGAACGCGGGAGCCGCGGGTGGAGTCGACCATCGCCGCCAGGGCCGTGAACGGTGGGCAGATAGCGACTTCGAGCCCGTCAGCTGTCGAGACCCGGGGCAGCAGGCCCTGAATCAGCGCCTCGGCCTCGGCGACGGTCTTGTGCATCTTCCAGTTGCCGGCGATGAGCGGTGTGCGGGACCGGGATCCGGTCTCGGTCACCGCAGCGCATCCACTCCGGGCAGCGAGCGGCCCTCGATCAGCTCCAGCGCGGCCCCACCGCCCGTCGAGAGATGGGTGACTTCATCCTCCAGGCCGAATTGGGCCAGGGCGGCGGCAGAGTCCCCGCCGCCCACCACGGTCGTGCCCTCGGCGCGGGCCACGGCCTCGGCCACCGCCCGCGTGCCCGCGGCGAAGGGCTCCAGCTCAAAGGCCCCCATCGGACCGTTCCAGAACACCGTGGCCGCGGCTCCGATCTCCTCGGCGTAGGCCTCGGCGGTGCGGGGGCCGATGTCCAGTCCCATCCACCCCTCCGGCACCTCCACCCCGTCGAGCTCCCGGGCCTCGGCGTCGGCGTCGAGGCGCTCTGCGAGGACGAGGTCGCGGGGCAGGTGCAGCGTCGCCCGCGATTGGTCCTGGGCCTCCAGCGCGGCGGAGGCCAGCTTCACGTCCTCGTCGGCGCAGAGCGAGCTGCCGACCCCGTGGCCCTGGGCGGCCAGAAACGGAAAGCACATCGCGCCGCCGATGAGGATGACGTCCGCGACCTCCCGGAACCGCTCGATGACAGCGATCTTGTCGCTGACCTTGGCCCCGCCGAGTACCGCCACCAGGGGCCGATCCGGATCGCTCAGGATGCTCGTGAGTGTGCTCACCTCACGCTCCAGCAGCAACCCGGCGGCTCTCTCGGGCAGGAGCTGGGCGACGGCCTCGGTGGAGGCGTGGGCGCGGTGCGCAGCGCCGAAGGCGTCGTTGACGTAGACGTCGGCCAGCCCGGCGAGCTCCTGCGCCAGGGCGTTGTCGTTGTCCGTCTCCCCGGGCTCGTAGCGCACGTTCTCCAGCAGTAGGACAGCGTCGGGGGGTAGATTCTCGGCGAACGCGCGCACTTCCTCGCCCACCACCCCCGGGGCCAGGAGGACCTCGGCGTCCAGCAGCTCGGCGAGCCGCTCGGCGGTGGGCCGCAGCGAGAGCTCCGGATCACGGTCCTTGGGGCGGCCGAGGTGCGAGACGAGCACCAGCCGGGCCCCGCGCCGGCGCAGCTCCCGGAGGGTCGGCAGCGCGGCGCGGATGCGGGTGTCGTCGGTGACCACGCCATCGCTGATCGGGACGTTGAAGTCGACCCTCACCAGCACGCGCTTGTCCTGGAGGTCCCCCAGGTCGGCGAGAGTCCTCACAGCAGCCTCTGCACGAGATCGACGACGCGGTTGGAGTAGCCCCACTCGTTGTCGTACCAGGCCACGACCTTGACCATCGTCCCGTCCATCACCGCCGTCAGCTGTGAGTCGAAGATCGAGGAGGCGGGGTTCTTGACGATGTCCGAGGAGACGATCGGGTCCTCGGTGTACTCCAGCAGCCCCTGCAGCGGCCCCGCGGAGGCCGCAGCCTTCATCGCCTCGTTGACCTCCTCCACCGAGGTCTCGCGCTCGGCCTCCACGGTGAGGTCGACCAGGCTGCCGACGGCCAGCGGGTAGCGCACCGCGAACCCGTGCAGCTTGCCCTGGAGCTCGGGGATCACCAGTCCGATCGCCTTGGCCGCGCCGGTGGAGGATGGGATCAGGTTGACCGCGGCGGCTCGCGCGCGGCGCAGATCCTTGTGGGGCATGTCCTGGAGGCACTGATCGGCGGTGTAGGCGTGGATCGTGGTCATCAGCCCGTGCTTGATCCCCACCGTCTCCTGGAGCACCTTGGTCACGGGCGCCAGGCAGTTCGTGGTGCACGAGGCGTTGGAGATGACCTGGTGGGCGTCGCGGTCGTAGGTCTCCTCAAAGTTGACCCCGAGGGCCACGGTGACGTCGGGATCGGTGGCCGGCGCGGAGATCACGACCTTCTTGGCTCCGGCCTGGAGGTGCTTGGAGGCGTTCTCGCGGTCGGTGAAGAGGCCGGTGGACTCGATCACCACATCGACGCCGAGCTCCTCCCAGGGCAACGCCGCCGGATCCCGCTCACCCAGCACGCGGATCTCGTGACCATCGACCACCAATCCGGTGTCGGTGGCTTCAACCTTGCCCTTGAAGGGGCCGTAGTTGGAGTCGTAGCGCAGCAGGTGGGCGATCATCTCCGGGTCGATGAGGTCGTTGAGCGCCAGCCACTCGATGTCGGCCTCCCGCTCCAGCGCGGCACGGAACACGTTGCGGCCGATCCGTCCGAACCCGTTGACTGCAACCCGTACCGTCATACGCCAGACCCTCCGTTGATGGGAAATGTGGTGGGGGAACGCTCGCGAGGCGGTCAGCGAGCGCTCGCCGCCGAAGGTCCCGGCCCCCGGCTGCCCGGCACAATCTACCCTAAGAACCCCTGCCTCCGGTATCCGAGAGCTACTCCGGTAGGCAAGAGCTACCTCCGGGAGACCACCTCAACCCGCAGACCGTCGGGATCGTGCAGGTAGCCGGCGTAGTAGAGGCGGCCGTACTGCGGCCGCTGCCCGGGCGCGCCCGCGTCGCTGCCGCCGTGCGCCACGCCCGCGGCGTGAGCAGCGTCGACGGCCACCTTGCCGCTGGCCGAGAGCGCCACGTGCCCATAACCGGGACCCGGTGCGCGCCCCCGCACCACGATCCACAGCTGGGGATCGTTGATCCCGTAGGCGATCGCGCTCTCTGACTGAAGCATGCGCCGCACCCCCAGGGTGAAGAAGAGCGCGTCGTAGAAGCGCGCCGAGCGCTGCAGGTCTGCGACCTCGAAGCCGACGTGGTCGATCATGCTCATCCCGCCCGGGAGATGTCGCGGTGGACGACCTCCACCAGGTACTCGCCGGCGTCGCGGTAGCGGTCGGCGAGGTGCTCGGCCAGCGCCACAGAGCGGTGGCGGCCGCCCGTGCAGCCGATCCCCAGCACGAGGTGGGCCTTCCCCTCGGCGAGGTACTGCGGCAGCAGGTAGTCGAGCAGCGGATGCAGGTGGCCGAGGAAGTCATCGAGCTCCCCGTCGCGGTTGATGAAGTCCACCACCGCCCGGTCGATGCCCGTCTGCGGCCGCAGCTCCGGCTCGTAGTGCGGATTGGGCAGAAACCTGACATCGAGCAACAGGTCCGGATGCCGGGGCGGGCCGTACTTGAAGCCGAAGCTCTCGAAGGTGATGACCAGGCGGCCGGGCGTCCGCGTGGGCAGCAGCTCGTCGGCCAGCTTGCGGCGCAGCATGGCGGCGGTCAGGCCGGCGGTGTCGAGGACCACGTCGGCACGCTCACGCAGAGGGGCCAGCTGCACACGTTCGCGGGCGATCCCGTCCAGGACGCTGCCGGTCGGTGCCAGCGGATGGCGGCGCCGGGTCTCCTTGTAGCGCGTCAGCAGGGTGGCCTCGTCGGCCTCCAGGAACACGATGCGGTGCCTCATGCCGATCGCGCGCAGGTCGTCGAGCATCGCCACTAGGCCCTCGAAGTAGCTGCCGCCGCGCACGTCGGAGACGACCGCGGCGCGGGCGACCTTGGAACCGCGGTGCATGAACAGCTCCAGCAGCGAGCGGATCATCTCCGAGGGCAGGTTGTCCACGCAGAAGTAGCCCTCGTCCTCGAACACCGCCATTGCCGTCGACTTGCCGGCGCCCGAGAAGCCGGTGATGATCACCAGGTCGGTGAGCGCCGTCCCCTCCTCCGGCCCCGCGTCGGCCGCGGCCGCCTGCCCTGGCTGCGCCTCGGAACGGATCGCCGGCTGCTTACCCACCCCTGAAAGCTTGACGACCGGGGCGGACCGACGTGCCGGCCGGCGTCCTGTGCGACGATGCCGGCGTGCTGCACCACGGACGGCAGGGCCGCAAGGTGGCCGCAGGCGCGGTCCGTCTCGGCCTGGCCCTGGCCGCCGTGCTGTCCGCCGCCACGGTGGCTGCCGCGCCCGCAGCCGCGGACGTATCGGCGCTGGGCGCCCAGGTCGGCGCCGCCCCCGGCAGCCAGCCCATGACCTCGGGCTTCGTGGGGTTCTCCTTTGAGTACCGGGCCCTTCACGTCTACACCGGCCGTGACCCCGACCACGTGAACCCGGTGCTCGTCGGGCTGCTGCGCGACCTGGCGCCGGGAGGCGGCCAGGTGCTGCGGATCGGCGGCGACAGCACCGACCAGACGTGGTGGCCGATGCGCGGCGTGATCGCCCCCGGAGGGGTGAGCTACAGCCTGACCAAGGGGTGGTTGCGCACCACCCGCGCGCTGGCGCAGACGCTCGGCGCCAAGCTGATCCTGGGCGTCAACCTGGCGGCACGGCGCCCCGCCCTGACGGCGGCGGAGGGGCGAGCGCTGCTGGCGGGGATCGGCACCGCCAACATCGCGGCGCTGGAGATCGGCAACGAGCCCGATCTGTTCCCCGTGTTCGCGTGGTTCAGGGACCGTCGCGATCGGGTTTCCCGCTCTCGCTCGCGCCACTACGCCTTTGCCGGGTTCCTCTCGGAGTTCGCCCGCCTGCGGGCGGCGCTGCCCCGCAGCGTGGCGCTCGCGGGGCCCACCTTCTCCGGCCTGAACTGGATGCGCAACCTGCCCCGCTTCCTCGCCTCCCAGCGCGTCGGGGTCGTCACCTTCCATCGCTACCCCCTGCGCGCGTGTGTCCAGGACCCGACTGACCCTTCGTTTGCCTCGATCGATAACCTGCTCGCCGACTCCTCCTCTGCGGGCCTGGCGGCCGAGGTGATCCCGTTCGTGAAGGCCGCCCACGCCCACGGCGTGCCGTTCCGCCTCGACGAGCTGAACTCCGCCTCCTGCCGGGGGCGCGCGGGCGTCAGCGACACCTTCGCGTCCTCGCTGTGGCTACTGGACACGCTCTTCAACGAAGCCGCGGTCGGCGTCGACGGGGTCAACATCCACACCCTCCCCGGCGCCCCTTACGAGCCGTTCACCTTCACCCACGACGCCGCCGGCTGGCATGCGCGGGTCCACCCCTCCTTCTACGGGGCGCTGATGTTCACCCGCGCCTTTCCCCCGGGGGCAAGGCTGCTGCCGGTGTCCTCGCCGGCGGGCCCGGTGAAGGTGTGGGCCACCCGGGGTGCCGACGGGCACACCCGCGTGGTGGTGATCAATCAGCAACCGGCGACGCCCGTGGTGGTCAACCTCCAGCTGCCGGGTGCGCAGGCACCGTTGAGCGCGCAGGAGCTGACCGCACCCGGTCTGAGCGCCACCGGCGCGGTGACGCTCGACGGTCAGAGCTTTGGCGAGCGCACCGATTCCGGCGTGCCGCAGGGCCGCCCCAGCGGCGCCGTGGTGTCGCCCACCGCCGGAACCTACCCGGTCCAGGTGGCCCCAGCGAGCGCGGTGCTGCTCACGCAGTAGGGGCCGGCTCAGACGCCGGTCCTGTGCAGCTGGATGTGGAGGTCTCGCGCCAGGCGCCCCGGCAGGCCCGGTACCGCCTCCAGCTCCTCACGGCTGGCGGAGAGGATCGCGTCCGGAGAGCCGAAGTGCGCCAGCAGCGCCCGCTTGCGCGCCGGCCCCACTCCGGGCAGGTCGTCGAGGATGGAGGCCGTCATCGCCCGGTCGCGCCTGATCCGGTGGTGGGTGATGGCGAAGCGGTGAGCCTCGTCGCGCACCCGCTGGAGCAGCTGCAGCTCGGGGGTGTCGTGGGCCAGGCGCAGCGGCGCCGCCCGGCCGGGGATGAACACCTCCTCGATCCGCTTGGCCAGCGAGATCACCCTCACCCCGTGGTCGAAGAACGGGGCCAGCGCTCGCAGCCCCGCCGACAGCTGGCCTCGGCCGCCGTCGATCACCACCACGTTGGGCAGCGCGCCGAAGCTGGCGTCGTACTCCTTGTCGTGGGGCGAGACCTCGCGCTGGGACTCCCAGCGGCGCATCCGTCGTCCCAGCACCTCCTCCATGGAGGCGAAGTCATCGGGCCCGGTGCCTGTCCCCGGCCCGGCGGCGTCGCCGGTGGTGAAGACCTTGAAGCGGCGATAGTCGGACTTCTTCGGCGCCCCGCCCTCGAAGACCACCATCGAGGCCACGGTGTTGGTGCCCATCAGCGTGGAGATGTCAAAGCACTCGATCCGCAGCGGAATCGTGTCCAGGCCCAGCGCCTGCTGCAGGCCGTCGAGCGCCTCGACGCGCTGCTGGCGGCGGCGCTCGGAGCGCAGCCGCTCCTGGTCGAGCGCCAGCCGGGCGTTGCGCTCGGCCAGCTCCAGGATCCGGCGCTTGTCCCCCCGCTCGGGCGCGCGGATCTCCACGGCCCCGCCGCGCCGGGTCGATAGCGCCTGCGCCAGTGCGGGCGAAGCTCCGAGCTCTCGCTGGACGACCAGCAGCGGCGGGATCATCATCGCGCTGCCGTAGTACTGCAGGACGAAGGCCTCGGCGACCTCGGCGACGCCGGCGCCGTCCCCCTCGGAGCCCTTGTCCAGGTAGAAGCTCTGGCGGTCGGAGAGGACGCCGTCGCGGACCTGGAAGACCTGGGCGTTGGCCTCGTGCTCGCCCACGGCGATGGCGATGGCATCGAGGGTCCCGACCGCCTCGTTGGCGATCCGCTGGCGCTCCAGCAGTGAGCGCACCGCCCGCAGGCGGTTGCGCTCCCGCGCGGCGTCCTCGAAGCGCTGCTCGGCGGCCGCCAGGCGCATGGCGTAGTCCAGCTCGCGCTCGATCTCCCGGTAGCGCCCCGACAGGAAGCCGATCACCCCGTCGATCCCCACCCGGTAGTCCTCGCGGCTGACGTAGTCAACGCAGGGCGCCTCGCAGCGCTTGATGTAGTAGTCCAGGCAGGGCGAGCCGCTGTGGCGCCCGGGGGTCGCGCCCTCGCAGGAGCGGAACATGAAGACCTTGCCGAGCACGTCGAGCGTCTGCCGCACCCGGCCGGCGTTGCTGAAGGGGCCGAAGTAGGTGCGGTCGCGGCGGTGCCGCTCGCGGGTGAAGTACACGCGCGGGAAGTCCTCGTCGAGCGAGATCGCGATGTAGGGGTAGGACTTGTCGTCGCGCAGGCGGATGTTGAAGCGCGGCTTGTACTGCTTGATGAAGTTCTGCTCGGCCAGCAGGGCCTCGGCCTCGGTGTGGACCACCAGCGCCTCGATCTGCTCGATCATCGGGACGAGGTCCGTCCCCGCACGGGTGCTGGGGTTGGTGAAGTGAGAGGCGACCCGCTTGCGGATCGAGTTGGCCTTGCCGACGTAGATCACCCGCCCGCCGGGGTTGCGGAAGAGGTACACCCCGGGCTCGTCGGGAAGCTCGCGGCGACGGTCGGCGGTGAGGACGGACATGCTCGTCTCCCAGGATAGGTGGCCCAACGGGTGCCCTCAGGAGGGCTCGGACCGGCGCTGGGCCGCCCTCAGCGAGAGCAGCAGCCCCGCAATCCCGACTCCCAACGCGATGTTCGCCACCGTCTCCCCCGGGCCCGCCGCCGGCGAGTTGGGAAAGTAGCTCGGCACGCTCAGGGAGGGATCGAAGATGTTCGCCCCGTTGGTCGGGGGCGTGGCCAGCGCGTGGAGCGAAAAGACCAGTGCCAGGAGCGAGAGCCCGAGCACGACCGCGCGGGCGCGGTGCGTACCGACCAGAGCCATCCCCACGAGCGCCACCGAGAGCAGCGCCAGGAGCACGTCGGAGGCAGAGTAGACCTGCCATGCCGTCGGGTCGTGGGGCACGCCCTGGAGCTTTTCGGTGGCGCCCCATACGGCCAGGAAGGCTGGCGAGAACTGATGGCTCCAGGTCAGGAACAGCGACGCGAACAGCATCAGCGCGCCGACGAGCGTCAGCCAGTCCGCAAGCCGCTCCCGGCGCGCCCGGGTGGGCACCGGCTCAGTACCGGCGGGCGGCGATCACCACCGCCACCACGGCGTAGACCGAGGCGACCAGCAGCACGAACCACGCCAGCTCGCCTCCGAGCGTCTGCCACAGCCGGCTGGTGGCCGTCAGCGTCAGCGTGACCACGCCCACGGCGACGTAGAGGACCGCGCGGCGTTGGTCGCCGAGCGCGTACAGGGAGCCGCGATGCTCGCGGTACTGGATCCTCGCCACCCAGCCCAGCGCGACGAGAAAGGCCAGGGAGACGGCCTGGATGGCGACGCCGGCACCGGTGCCGCCGCCGGGGAGGATCACCACCAGTGCCGCGATCGCCGCCACGATCAGGATGTTGCGGAGGTTCCGGGCCGTCATCAGGCGCGGTCAAGCCGTTCAGGCAAGCGTGAGCAGGTCCGGCGGGTTCGACACCTCCGACCCCCCGGGTGGCTCGGCGGCGAAGCGGTAGCCGACGCCGAAGTGGGTGTGCAGATAGCGCCATTCGGGCGAGATCCGCTCGAGCTTCTGGCGCACCTTGCGCACGAACACGTCGACCGAGCGGTCCCCGCGAGCCATCGTGTAGCCCCAGACACGGGTGTAGATCTCCTCCCGCTCCAGCACGGTGCCATCGGCGATGGCGAGCTCGTGCAGCAGCTCGTACTCCCGCCGCGAGAGCGTCGCCGGCCGTTCGCCCGCGTAGGCGTCGAAGCGGTCGGGTCGGATCGTGAGCTGGCCGGCCAGGATCGCCCCGCCGCGTAGGGAGCGCTCGCCGGCGCGGCGCCGGCGGAGCACCGCCTGGATCCGCGCCACGAGCTCGTCGGGGTGGCACGGCTTGGTGATCCAGTCGTCGGCGCCGGCTCGCAGAGCCCGCACACGCACGCCCACCGGCACCGGTGAGCTGACCACCAGCAGTGCCAGGCCCGGCAGCTCCCGAGCCACCTGCTCCAGGTAGTCGGCACCGGTGAGCTCGGAGTTGGCGATCAGCGCGTGCAGCCGCAGCTCGGCCAGATCCGCGGGCCCGGCGGGGCCCTCCAGCAGCCGCTGTTCCCACCGCAACGCTGCGAAGCGGCGCTCGAGCACCGTTCGCAGCCCGCTGTCGTCATCGATGAAGGCGACCCTGATCCCTGCCGCTTCGCTTCCGGCCATCCCGAGGGAGTCTAGGGAAGCCGCAGGACGGTGGGGGATCAAGTGGCCACCAGCTCCCAGCGTCGCAGCAGCTCGTCGACCCGCTCGCGGGCCTGCTGGTGGCGGTCGCTGGCCTGGGCGCTCCGTGCCGGCGTGGCCCAGGCGGTGGGGTCGGCGAGCTCCTCCTCGAGTGCCCGCAGGGCAGTTTCCGCCTGCTCGATCTCCCGCTCCAGCCGGTGCTGGTCGCGCTTGCCGTTGCCCGGCGCAACCGACGCTGCCGTGCGGGCGGCGCGTTGCTTTCGGGCCGCGGCGCCTTTGCCGTCCGCGGTCCGCTTGCCGGCCGCGGACGGTGCCGTCCTGGCGGCCGTTCGCTCCTCACGTGCGCGGACGTACTCCGGCCAGCCGCCGACGTAGCTGCGCAGCGACCCGTCTTCGAAGGCCACCGTGCGCGAGCCCACGGCGTCCAGCAGCGCCCGGTCGTGGGAGATCAGCAGCAGCGATCCCGGAAAGGCGGCCAGCGCCTGCTCGAGCGCCTCGCGGCTGTCCAGGTCGAGATGGTTGGTCGGCTCGTCGAGAATCAGCACGTTGGCCCCGGAATGCACGAGCACCGCCAGGGACAGCCGCCGCCGCTCGCCGCCGGAGAGCCCTTCCAGGGGCTTCTCCGCCTCCTCTCCGGAGAACAGGAAGCGGCCGAGCAGGGCGCGCGCCTTGTTCGGAGTGAGGCCGGTGGCGCGCTGGGCGGCCTCCAGCACTGTGCGGGCGTGGCCGCTACCGGAGGCGAGCTCCTCGGCGTGCTGAGAGAGGTAGCCGATCGTGACGTTGTGGCCGGTGCGCAGCTTACCTGAGACCACGGGACCGCCCGGCGCGGGCGCCTCCCCCAGCTCGCGCACCCCCGCCAGCGTCTCGATCAGGGTCGTCTTGCCGGCCCCGTTGGGCCCCACCAGCGAGACGTGCTCCCCGCGCTCCAGCCACAGCTCCGCGTCCTCCAGCAGCACCCGGGAGGCCACGCTGAGGCGGCCGTCGAGGAGCTCGAACACCACCCGTCCGCTGCGCTCGGGAGCCTTGAACTGGAACTCCAGCCCAGCACCGTCGAGCGCATCGCCGCCGATCCGCTCGATCTTGGAGAGCTGCTTGGCCCGGGACTGGGCCTGCCGGGCCCGCGTGCCGGCGCGGAAGCGGGTGACGAACCGCTCGAGCCGCTCGATCTCAGCCTGCTGGCGCTCCCGCGCGCGGCCGAGGGCCAGCTCCCGCGCGGCCTTCTCCCGGCGCCAGGCATGCCAGGTCCCGGGAAAGAACTTCCCCCGTCCGCCCTCCAGCTCCAGCACGGAGGTGCCCACGGCCTCCAGGAACCAGCGGTCGTGGGCCACCAGCACGATCGCGGCGTCGAGGCCGACCAGATGCTGCTCGAGCCACTCCAGCGCGGCGATGTCCAGGTGGTTCGTGGGCTCGTCGAGCAGCAGCAGGTCGGGATCGCCGGCCAGGGCCCGCCCCAGCGAGGCGCGCGTCAGCTCGCCCCCGGAGAAGGTGGAGAGCTGACGGTCCAGCTGCTCGTCGCCGGCGAAGCCGAGCCGGTGGAGGGTCGAGAGGGCGCGCTCACGCCAGTTGTAGCCGCCGGCCTGCTCCAGGCGGGCCTGAGCGTCGGCATAGCGGCCCAGCGTGGCCTCGTCATGGGCGCCGGCGGCCATCGCCTGCTCGAGTGCCGTGAGCTCGGCTTCGGTGGCCACCAGTCGCGGGGCGCCGGAGAGAACGTAGTCGCGCAGGCTCAGGTCCCGCTGGCGCGGAGGGCGCTGGTCGTGCAGCGCCACCCGGGCGCCCTTGGCCAGCACCAGCTCGCCGCCGTCGACCGAGGTCTCGCCCGCCAGCATCCGCAGCAGCGTCGTCTTGCCGGAGCCGTTGCGCCCCGACAGCGTCATCCGGTCACAGTGCTCCAGCTTGAAGGAGATCCCGCGCAGGAGCGGCTCGCCGGCCATGTCCTTGCTGAGGTCTGCTGCGATCGCCACCGCCATGAGGCTCATGGTAGGAGCGCGGTGGGAGCGACCCCTGCGGGGGCGCGGCCGGTGGGTGCCGGGACCCGCGCCGGTACGATCCCGTTCATGAAATCCCAGCCGCCGTGGCCCCCGGTGCCACCGATGGAGATGCCACCGGCCCGGACCGTCCGGGTTGCCGATCGGGGCGAGTTCTTCCTGCGTGACACCGGCGGGGACGGTCCGCCGGTGATGCTCCTGCACGGATGGATGGCCAGTGCCGACCTGAACTGGGCCGGCGCCTACCGTGACCTGCAGGCGGCGGGCTACCGGGTGCTGGCGATCGACCACCGCGGTCACGCGCGCGGGCTGCGGCCGGTGGCTCCGTTGCGCCTGGTCGACTGCGCGGCCGACGCCGCCGCCGTGCTGCGGGAGCTGGAGCTCACACCGGCGACGATCGTCGGCTACTCCATGGGCGGCGCGGTCGCGCAGCTCCTGGGCCGTGACCACCCGGATGTCGCCGCCGGAGTGGTGCTCAGCGGCACCGCCCAGCATTGGCAGGACCGGCGCACGCATCGCTCCTTCAGGGCCATGGGAGCGCTGGGGTTGGCGCTGGCGCTGGCGCCGCGGATGCTGTGGCGAGCCGGGCTGGGACGCAGCGGGATCCGGGATACGCAGAACGGCGCCTGGATCCACTCCGAGCTCCTGCGCCATTCCGCGCGGGACATCGCCGAGGCCGGTCGCGAGCTGGGGCGCTTCGATTCCCGCCCCTGGCTCTCGACGCTCACACCTCCGGTGGCCGTGGTCGTGACGACCCGGGACGACCTCGTCTCCCCGCGCAAGCAGCGCCAGCTCGCCCAGGCCGCCGGCGCCCCGGTGTTCGAGGCCGACTGCAACCACATGGAGGTGGTGGCGCGCGGCAAGGTGTTCAACCCCCCGCTGCTGGAGGCCATCGCCGCGGTCTCCCGCGAACGGGACGCCCGGGCGGCCTGAAGAGCTCCCTCCCCGTCTGTCCGGTCCTCCGTTCGATACGCTTGGCGCTCATGCGCCGCACGAAGTTCACGATCGCGTTGCTGGTGCTCAGCTCGACGCTGATGATCCTCGCGCCGGCGGCGCTGGCCCAGGGCGAGAACGGCGGTGGTCAGGGCTGGTACGGCCAGACCACCGACGTGGTCATCACCAACGTGATGTTCGCCGTGATCGCGTTCTTTCCCACCGTGATCCTCATCCTCTCGCTGATCCAGTGGCGACTGGACAAGCGCAAGCACGCCCGCATGGACGCCGCCAAGCGCCAGGCCGCCAGACATCAGTGGGAAGGCGGTTGGTGATCTCGGCCGGCGGTCAGGTGAGGAGCAACCGATGAGAACGCTCTGGAGCTGCATGCTGGCGATGGGGCTGATGGCCTTCGAGACCCTCGTGGCCGCGGCGATGGTGGTCGCTCCCGTGGCCGCACTGCGGCGCCGGCGCCAGTAGCGACTCACGCGCTGGCCTCCAGCAGCACCCCCTCGCGCACGCCGCCGCGCCCGATCTGCATCGGCGTGCCGAACAAACGAGTGGCCCCCCGGAGGATCAGCAGCCCGGCCGGCAGCAGCCGAACCCGCTCGCGGTCCATGGCGAAGCGCCGCGCCACCTCGTCGGCCGAGGCGCGGGACAGCAGCGCGAGCGCACGGGTGAAGTCCTCCTCGTGCAGCACCGGTCCCGCCACCCGGCGCAGGGAGCCGGCGCTGCCGCCCACGGCCACCGCCTCCGCCGGCCGGGGCACCTCCAGATCCGCCAGCGCGGCCTGCACCCGCCGATGCGCCTCGCGGAGCTCGCCCGCGCTCGGCGGGTCGCTGCGCAGGTATTCGTCGGCGACGTCGCCGGAGCCGATGCTCAGCGACATCGACCAACTCACCTGGCCCGGAGCGCTACCGACCGCCAGCTCACTCGAGCCACCGCCGACGTCGACCACGCCCAGCGTCCCGGCCGGCTGGCGCCCCAGCGTGCCGGCGGCGCCGCGGAAGGCCAGCTCCGCCTCCTCCTCGCCCGAGAGGACCCGCACCTGCAACCCGCAACCCGCTCGGATGGCGGCGATCAGCTCGCTTCCGTTGCGAGCGCGCCGGATCGCCGCCGTGGCCACCGCGTGCACCTCTGTGGCCCCCATCGCCAGCGCTTGACCCAGCTGCTCGCGGACGACCCGCTCCACCTCGCAGATCTTCTCGGCGGTGATCCGGTTCTCGGCCCGCAGGCCGCGACCGATGCGCGTGAAGGCCCGCTCCTGGTGGACCTCCAAGAGATGGCCGGGGGCGCATTGCGCAACCAGTAGTCGCGTCGTATTCGAGCCGATGTCGATACAGGCGCGGCGCACGTGCGGATGGCAACGCTACCGGCTCCCGCCCCCACCCCCCGGAGCGGGAGCACGGCCCGCTCCGGCGCACTGCCATCATCCATCGCGTGTCGACGCCGGCGATAGAGGTCCACGGGCTGCGGAAGTCCTACGGAGAATTTGAGGCCCTGCGGGGCGTCGACTTCCAGGTCGGCGCCGGGGAGGTGTTCGGGCTGCTGGGCCCCAACGGCGCGGGCAAGACGACCACAGTCGAGATCCTGGAGGGCTACCGCGACCGCGGCGAGGGGGATGTGCGCGTCCTGGGCATGGATCCCGGAGAGCGCCCGCGCCGGCTGCGGGCCCGGGTCGGAATCGTGCTGCAGAGCACCGGCCTCTACCGTCACATCCGCGTGCGGGAGGCCCTGGCGCACTTCGCCTCCATGTATCCGCACCCGCGGTCGGTAGAGGAGGTGATCTCGCTGGTCGGCCTGGAGGGTAAGGAGACCGCCATGACGCGCACGCTCTCGGGCGGCCAGCTGCGCCGGCTGGACCTCGCCCTGGCCCTGGTGGGAGATCCCGAGCTGATCTTCCTGGACGAGCCGACGACGGGCTTTGACCCCGCCGCTCGGCGCAACGCCTGGGAGACGATCCGCTCGCTGCGGGAGCTGGGCAAGACGGTCCTGCTGACCACGCACTACCTCGACGAGGCCCAGGCGCTCGCCGACCGGGTGGCGATCATCAAGGACGGCCGGATCCTGGTAGAGGGGGCGCCGCGGGAGCTGGGAGCGAGCGCCGGGACGGCGCTCTACCGCGTCGCCTACCGCGACGGCGACGGAAGCCAGGTGGAGCATCAAACCGATGACCCCACCGCGCTGTTGCACGAGTTGACCGGCACCGCGCTGGCCCAGGGTCAGCGGCTGCAGGGCCTGAGCGTATCCAGGCCCACGCTGGAGGACGTCTACCTGGAGCTGACCGCCGAGGCGCAGGACCCCCCGGAGCTCGCCGGCGAGGTGGCCGATGGCTGAGGTGGTCACCATGGCATGGCGCCAGTACCGGCTGGAGCGCCGGCTGTTCTGGCGCAACCCCAGTGCGGCCTTCTTCAACTTCCTGCTGCCGCTGCTCTTCCTGGCCTTCTTCGGGGCCATCCTGCACGGCAACCAGCACAACTTGAACGTCATCGTCCCCGGGATAGCGGGGATGAGCGTGATGTCGACGACGTTCACGGCGCTGGCCTTCAACATGACCTTCCTGCGAGAGCAGGGCGTGCTCAAGCGGATCCGGGGAACGCCGATGCCGGGCATCTCCTACCTGCTCGGCATCGCCGGGAACGCCGTGACCAACACGGCGCTGCAGATCGCGATCATCACCGTCGCCGGCCGGATTTTCTTCGGCACCGGCTGGCCGCGCGACTGGCCCGAGCTGGTGGTATTCGTCGCCGCCGGCGTGATCTGCTTCGCCTCGCTGGGCGTGGCCTTCTCCCACGCGATCCCCAACTTCGACTCGGCCCCGGCGTACGTCAATGCCGTGTTCCTGCCCGTGATCTTCGTCTCCGGCGTGTTCTACGACGCCGCCAACGCTCCCGGCTTCATCAAGGGCATCGCCCAGGCGCTGCCGCTCAAGCACTTGATCGACGGCCTGTCGGGGGCAATGGTGCGCAGCCACTCGGGGCTCGGCCACAACATCGACGCGCTCGGGGTGATTGCCGCCTGGGCGGTGCTGGGCGTGGCGCTGGCGGTGCGCGGGTTCAGCTGGGAGCAGCGGCGCAGCTGAGCGATCGCGAGGCGGCCGAGCCCGCGCTCCGGCCCGGTGCTATCACCCCTCCCGTGAGCAAGACCGCCGTCCTGTACGACATCCACGGCAACCTCCGGGCGCTGGAGGCGGTGCTCGCCCACGCGCAGGCAGCCGGAGCCCGCAGCTTCGTGCTCGGGGGCGACTACGCGCTGTTCGGGCCCGAGCCGGCCGAGACCCTGGCAGTGCTGCACCGGCTCAGGGACGCCGTCTGGATCCGCGGCAACGTCGATCGGTGGTGCGCGCACCCCGATCAGGCCGGCGAGGACGAGCTGCTGCAGCGGGCGATCGCCGATTGCCGGAGCGCCCTGGGTCAGGAGTTGTCCGCTGTCCTGGGGGCGCTGCCTGAGCACCACGTGCAGGAGGGCACCCGCTTCTGCCACGCCTCCCCCGCGTCCGACATGCGCTCGTTCCGGCCCGATCCCGCCGAGGAGGACGAGGAGTTGCTGGCCGGCGTCGCCGAGCCGCGGGTCGTCTTCGGCCACACGCATCTGCAGTTCGAACGCGCTCGGCCCCACGGAGTGGAGCTGGTCAACCCCGGCAGCGTCGGCATGCCGCTGGACGGCGACCGCCGCGCCGCCTACGCGCTGATGCACGATGACGGCACGCTGGCGCCGGCCCGGGTGCCCTACGACCACGAGGCGGCGGCCGCCGCCGTGCTCGAGCGCTTCGGTCCGCTCCCATGGGCGCAGCGCAGCGAGCGCCGCCTGCGCTGCGCGGCGCCCTGACCGGTCCCGGACGATACGCTCGCGGCAGATGAAGCGGCTCGCCGACGAGGTCTTCATCCTGAGCGGCCTCCCCCCGTACGCGATAAACGTCTACCTGGTCGGCGACGTCCTGATCGACGCTGCCTCCCGCCACGCGGGACGACGCATCCTGCGCCAGCTGCGCGGCCGCCCGCTCACCAGCCACGTCGTCACCCATGCCCACCCCGACCATCAGGGCGCCAGCCACGAGGTCTGCACCGCGCGCGGAGTTCCGCTGTGGTGCGGCGAGCGGGACGCGGAGGCGATCGAGGACGGCCGGATCATGGCCCGCCAGCCGCGCCACCCGGTCAACGTGCTGATCGGCCTGACCCTGCCGGGCCCGCCGCACCCCGTCGCCCGGCGGCTGCGGGAAGGCGACGAGGTCGCCGGCTTCACGGTGCTGGACACGCCGGGACACTCGGCGGGCCACATCTCGCTGTGGCGCGAGGCCGATCGCACCCTGATCTGCGGAGACGTCTTCACCAACATGGACACGATCACCGGAATCCCCGGACTCCACGAACCCAGGCCGTTCTTCACCCCCGACGTGGCCGGCAACCGGCAGTCGATGCGCCGGCTGGCCGCGCTCGGAGCCGAGCTGGTGCTGTTCGGGCACGGACGTCCGCTGCGCGATCCGGCCCGGCTGGCGGCCTTCACCGCGCGGGTTGCGCGCGACTAGCCCGCATGCGCTCCTTTCACCACAGCCGCTTTCCCGTGACGCTGATCGTGGCGCTGATCCTGGCGCTGCTGGTGGCACCCCTCGGCTGCGGCTCCACCGAATCCAGCCGCTCCGCCACGAGCGCCCTCCAGCCGCAGACAGGCGCGCCGGGTCTGCCGGCCCAGCCGCAGACAGGCGCGCCGGGTCTGCCGGCCCATCCGCAGGCCGTGGAGCCCTCGGTCGGTGACCCACCGGCACCCGCAACCGCAGCCGGTGGCGCACCGATCGGCGATCCGAGTGCCCACGCCATCTCGTTGGCTGAGGTGCGCCGGGAGCTGGCGATCGTCCGGGAGCTGAACTCCCTCAGCGGCGGTCAGGGGTTCGTGTTCCCGATCGCGCCGCGATCGGTCGTGGCGCCGCCGAGCACATGGTCACCGGACCAGGGCGTCGACATCTCCACCGCCGGCGGCGCCTGCGGTCCGGCCGCGGTCGAGCTGGCGGTCACCAACGGGCTCGTCGTCCAGGAGGGGATCTCCGGCTTCGGCCCCTACGCGCCGGTGCTGAGGGTGGCGGGCGGTCCGCTCAACGGCCGCTACATCTACTACGGCCACGCCGCGCCGGCGCTCGTCCCGGTGGGAACGGTGGTCCGGGCGGGTCAGCCGATCGCGGAGGTGGGCTGCGGGATCGTTGGCCTGTCCACCGGGCCGCACCTGGAGATCGGGATCAGCGCCGCGAACGGCCCCACCTGTTGTCCGGGCAGCGGCCAGACGGCCCCGGCGATGGAGGGCCTGCTCGCCCGTCTCTACTCGGGTTAGCCCATCTGGCGCGGCGGAGTCAGAGGGCCGGCTGTCCCCCAGCCCGGCGGGCTCACCCGGTACCGGCAGGTGGGCCAGGACCTGGTAGATCGACGCCCAGCGGTCTGGAAGCCCTGGCGGGCGGCGCACGTACAACCGCCAGATGCGTGCCCGCTCGATCCCTGCCAGGCGTACGGCGTCCTCGTAGCGAGGGTTTCGGCGTAGTCCTCGGGCGGCTCACGCCACCGTCGGCTCGGCGAGCGCGCGGCGCTCCCGGCGCTTGGGGTCCACCCGCACCACGTCCCACGCGAGGCCGACGATCTCCAGGCCGCGGATGAGCGCCGCCGAGGGATCCAGCTGCCACCGTCGCAGCCCGTGACGGTAGGAGGTGGGGAAGGCGTGGTGGTTGTTGTGCCAGGCCTCGCCCCAGGTCGGGATCGCCAGCCACGCCAGGTTGCGTGACTCGTCGCCGGTGTCGTACTCGTGACGGCCGAAGAAGTGGCACAGGGAGTTGATGCTGAAGGTGGCGTGGTGCATCAAGAAGATCCGCGCGGCCCCGCCCCACAGCAGCGCCGTCAGGCCGCCCTTGACCGTCCCCTGGAGGGCGACCCCGAGGCCGAAGGCCGCCGCCAGCCCGAGCGCCACCCACAGCACGAAGGTGCGGTCGACGAACCGGATCATGGGGTCCGCCAGCAGGTCCTTGGCGTAGCGGTTCTCGTCGGCGACCTCCATGTCGCTGAAGACCCAGCCGACGTGCGCGTGCGCCAGGCCCCGCACCGCGCCCTTCCAGCCGCTGCCGTGACCGTGCGGGGTGTGCGGGTCGCCGTGCTCGTCGGAGAACTGATGGTGCTTGCGATGGGTGGCCACCCAGTCGATCACCGGGCCCTCGGCCGCGGCTGAGCCCAGCGCGGCGAAGCCGGCGCGGAGCAGGCGACTGCACTTGAAGCTGCGGTGGGTCAGCAGACGGTGAAAGCCGACCGTGATACCGGTGCCGATGACGGTGTAGAAGATCGCCAGGACCAGCAGGTCCTTCCAGTCCAAGAGCGATCCCGTCCAGCCGAACCACATCCCGATCACCAGCAGGATCGGAGGTGCGCCCGTGACCACGCCGCTGGCCAGCCGATCCACCAGCGGCATCTTGACCGGCCGTACCTCACTGCTTGGCGCTACCGCGGCATCTTGTCCCATCATCTTCTCTCTCCTGTGCTGAGGACGGCTCGTGGTCACTTGACCTGACGCGGGCCGTTCCACCGGAAAACCCCTTGACCCACGACCCAGGTTACTCATCTACCCGGCCGGGGCCCTGCCTATCCCTCGCGTCGGCCGCCCCGGGGGCGCCCTCGCCGGGGATTGGCCCTTGCGCGCACGGGTAGGAAGCGCAGATGCCCCTTATCTCGACCAAGCTCCACGGTGCCGGTGACTATGCCACCGGCCTGCTGTTGATCGCCGCTCCCCGGTTCCTGCCGATCCGCGACCGCCGCGCCCGGGCCCTGGCCGTGGGCACCGGCGGCAGCGTGCTGCTGGCCAGCGCCATGACCGACTACGAGCTCGGCCTCCGGCGCAAGCTGCCGATGACGGCCCACCTGCTCCTCGACGCGCTCACCGGCGGCCTGCTGGTGGCAGGCGCGATCGGGCTTCGGGAGCGGCGCGGGAGCCACGTCGCCGACTGGCTCCCGCACGCCCTCGTGGGCTTGGGGGAGGTGACCGGCGCGGCGCTCACCGAGCGCACGCCCTCGGATCGTCGCGGCTCCTCGGGTGACGGCGGCTCCTCGGGTGACGGCCCCGCAGCGTCCTTCAGCCAGCAGGCGCCCACCGGCGTTAGCGGGCAAGGCATCGCCGCTCAGGCCTCCGCGGCTACCGGCGCGCCCCTGGCGCCCCCGCCCCTGGAGACGCCGGGTCCGTCGGTGACCCCACCCGCGCAGCCGGAGTCCGATGTCGAGCGGGCCGAGCGGGCCGAGCGGGCCGAGCGGGCCGAGCGGATCGACGCGGTCATGGCCGGCGGCGACGCACCGCAGACGGGCGAGACGCTCGTCGCGCAGCAGGAGGCCGCCGCCGCCGCCGAGGCTGCCGCTATCGGTGGTGTCCTGCCCGGCGCGACTGACGATCCCGCGATGGATCCGGTCTTCCAGGCCGGCGGCGGCGAGCAGGGCGGCTGGGAGGCAGCGGAGGCCGACCTGATCGAGAACGCCACCCACGGCGAGGGTCACGGGCAGCCCGAGCGGAATGCCTTCTCGCCGGAGGTGGAGAGCGATCGCTCCACCGCGGTCTACGGCGAGGGCGACCGGATCCCCTCCACCGAGGTGGAGGATCCGGCCCCCGACGCGCAGGACCCCGGCACCCATCGCGGCTAGGCCGCGCCGGCCGCTCGGGCGCGCTGTGCCGCCTCGGCCAGGCTGCCCCGCCACGGCGGTCCGTGTCCGGTCAGCGTGACCGCGGCATCCAAGGCTGCCAGCGCGTCCAGCGAGCTCAGGGCCTCGGCGCTGTCGGCGGTGGCGGCGCCGGCCACCACGCACGGCCCCGTGCGGCCCGTGTAGGGGTTGAGCATCACGAAGGCGTCGCCGGCGAGCACGACGCCGCGGTCGGGAAGATTCAGCGCGCAGTGGCCGTATGTGTGGCCGGGCGTGAACACGACCTCGGGGCGGCCGGGCACGTCGAGGCGCTGCCCGGTGGCGTAGGTGCTGACATCTTCGGTGCCCTTGACCCAGATGGCGCCGTAGGCTGTCATCTCGGTGAAGATCCGCACGAACTCCGGGTGGCGTAGGTACGGGGCGCGGGGCCGCTCGTGGTCATAGCGCCACGGATGCGCCACCACCCCTAGCTCGCGCTCGTGCGCCCACAGCGGCACCCCCAGCTCCCGCCGCGCCCGGCGCGCGAAGCCCATGTGGTCGAAGTGGCCGTGGGTCAGGACCACCGCCTCGATGTCCGCCGGGGAGCGCCCGAGCTCGTTCAGGGCGCGGTGCAGCGAGCCCACGAGCGCGGCAGGCCAGTGTCCACGACGGTCAACCGCGTCCCCTCTTGGACGAGATACCAGTTCGTGTGGGCATCCTCAATCTGGTGGATCCCCTCGGCGGCGTCGCGGTGAAGCACGAATCCTCTCTGCCCGGCTCCGCGCGCCGCAAGCGCGGCATCGGCTTCATCGGCGATGGCTACGCTAGAGGGTTCACGAAACAAGGAGAACCTGTGTCAGAACAACAAGGATCCGAGCGCACCACCGGCGGTCTCGCCGGCAAGGTGCTGGGAAAAGTGAAGCAGGCGGCCGGGTCGGTGACGGGCCGCGACGAGCTGGCCCGCGAGGGACGGTTGCAGGACGCCCAGGTCGACGCCGAGCTGGAGGCCCGCCGGGACGCCGAGCAGGCTCGCGGGCGTGAGCAGGAGGCCCAGCTGCAGCACGAGCGCACTGAGACCGAGCTGCAGCGCCGCGAGCTGGAGAACGAGGTCGCGGCCCAGCAGCGCGAGCAGCAGGCCGAGCAGGACCGCCACCAGGCCGAGGCCCAGGCTCAGCAGGAGGCCCATCAGCGCGAGCAGGCGGCGCAGCAGCAGCGCGACTCCGAGCATCAGGTCGCCGAGCAGCAGGAGCGCCAGACCGAGACGGCCAAGCTCTCCGCCCAGGAGGAGGCGATCCGGCTGGAGCGCGAGGCGCGCGCAGCCGAGGAGCGAGCCCAGAACCGCGACCCCGAGGCGGCACGATGAACCTTCGCGTAATCCCCAGAACCGCCCTCAGCGGCTACCTGAAGGTGGCCCGGACTCCGCTTGACGCCGCCACCCGGCTCCTGCCGGGGGACCGCACGGGCGCCCGACCCGGGGCCAGGCTGGCCATCGACCGGGCCGACGCCACCGTTCGCGCCGTGGCCGGCACGCTGCTGCGCGATCCCGCGCTGCGCGAGGATGCCCAGCGCCGCCGGGAGGCGGCCAGCGAGCGCGAGCGGGCGGTCGAGCTCCGTGCTCGTGCGCAGCGCACCGTGCAGGAGGCCGACGCGCAGGTCGAGCAGCGCCACCAGCAGACCCGCAAGCGCCGCCAGCAGGCCGATGCTCGCGCCGGTGAGCGCCGGCAGCAGGCCGAGAGCGACAAGGAGCGCAAACGCGACAAGGCGGCCGAGACCGAGCAGCGACGCGTGCAGAACAGCCGCGAGGTCAAGTCCAAGGTGCAGAAGAAGATCGAGAGCGACGCACCCGAGGAGCGTCTGGAGGCCCTGGAGAGCCAGGCCGAGGCTCAGCAGGAGCGCGAGGTGGCGCTCACCGAGCACGCCGAGGCCCAGCGCCTCGGCGACGCCGCAGCCCGGGCCAAGGCCGCCCGCAAGGAAGGCTGACCGCCGCCGGCGTCCGGGGCTCGGTGCTCCGGCGCCGGCCGGTGAGGGCTCACCACCACTTCTGCTCGCGCGCCTGGTCGGTGGCGCCGGTCCCGTCGAGCTGGTCGAGCGCGACGCGGTCATCGCCGGAGAGCTCAAAGTCGAAGATCTGCGCGTTCTCCTCGATCCGCTCCCGATGGATGGACTTGGGAATGACGATCGCCTCGCGCTGCAGGCACCAGCGCAGCAGCACCTGGGCGGGTGTGCGCCCCAGGCGCTCGGCGATGTCGGTGACGGCGCCATCGGAGAGGTGCTTGCCGGTGCCGAGGGGGCTGTAGGCCTCGATCGCCAGGCCGTGTCCCGCGCAGGCCCGCGCCAGCTCGCGCCGGTACTCGAAGGGACTGAACTGGACCTGATTGACCACCGGGGGGCTGCCGGCGATCTCCGAGACCTCCCCGACCTCCTGGGCACTGAAGTTGGAGACGCCAATGGAGCGGGCGTAGCCGCGCTCACGCGCCCGCTCCATGCCCGGCCAAGCCCAGGTGGCGCCGTTCTGCGGCCAGTGGATGATGTACAGGTCGACCTGGTCGACGCCGAGCCGCCGCAGGCTGCGCTGGGCCTCGGCCTCGGGATCCTCGTGGCCGGGATAGAACTTCGTGGTCAGGAACACCTCCTCGCGGGGCACGCCGCTGTCGCGCAGCGCCCGCCCGACGCTCTCCTCGTTGCCGTAGGCCTGGGCGGTGTCGATGTGCCGGTAGCCGAGCTCCAGGGCCCATCGCACCGCCTGCTCGCACTCGTCCCCGTCCTGGACCTGCCACACGCCCAGGCCGAGCAGCGGCATCTCCGCCCCGTCGGCCAAGGTCCGCGTGCGATCGTATGCCGGCGCTCCTGCTGCCACAGCTTCCTCCCTAGGTGTTGAGCTGAGACGATCTTCCCCCCGGGGCGCGGAGTTGAACCCCCTGGGACGATACTGGCCTATTGTTCGCTGGTGACCCCGCCTTCGAAGGAGATCAGATGGGCTTCGACCAGTACCACGAGCCGGCGCAGGAGCTTTCGGAATCGACGCGGACCTTCGCGCGCCTGTGCGCCTCGCTGACCGAGGAGGCCGAGGCCATCGGCTGGTACGAGCAGCGCTTGGCGCTCGAGCAGGACGCCGAGGCGAGCGCGATCATGCGCGACGCCCAGGGCGAGGAGTTCAAGCACTTCTCGATGGACCTCGAGTTCCTGCTGCGGCGCACCCCGACGTGGCGCAAGATCGCCCAGGGAGTGCTGTTTCAGAGCGGCGACATCGTCGAGCACGGCGAGGAGGCCGAGGCGCAGGTGCTGGAGGGCGAGAGCTCCGAGGAGGGCGAGGAGCCGGACAGCGCTCCGGCGGCCACCGGGACCTCCCTGGGGATCGGCGGCCTGCGGGGAGCGCTGCGATGAATAATCTCTTGCGGCAGCTGGCGCCGCTCAGCGACGCCGCGTGGACGATGATCGATGACGAGGCTCGCGAGCGGCTGGTGCCGAGGCTGGCCGCCCGCAGACTCGTCGACTTCTCGGGACCGCACGGCTGGTCGCATTCGGCCACGAACCTCGGCCGCACCGAGCCGGTCACCGCGGCCCCGTGCGAGGGCGTGCACGGCCTGCGGAGGCGAGTGCTGGCCCTGGTGGAGCTGCGGGCGCCGTTCGACGTTGCTCGCGCGGAGCTGCGCGACGCGGACCGGGGTGCCGACGACGCTGATCTCGCCGACCTCGACCGCGCCGCCCACGGGATTGCAGTGGCCGAGAACAAGGCGGTCTTCCACGGCTGGCCGGAGGCCTCGATCCAGGGGATCGCCGAGTCCTCGCCCTACGAGCACCTGGCTCTGGGCGAGAGCACCGACGACTATCCCCGTCCGGTGGCCGCGGCCGTGGAGCAGCTCCTACAGGGCGGCATCAGCGGGCCCTACGCGCTGGCGCTCGGCGGCGAGCAGTACCGCCGCGTCGTCCAGACCGGCGAGCACGGCGGCTACCCGCTGCTGGAGCACCTGCGCAAGATCCTGGAGGGACCGATCGTGTGGACGCCCGGCGTGCGCGGTGCGATCGTGCTGAGCGTCCGCGGCGGGGACTTCCTGCTGGAATCCGGCCAGGACCTTTCGGTCGGCTACGACGCTCATGACCGGGACAGCGTGCAGCTCTACCTGGAGGAGAGCTTCAGCTTCCGGGTCGTGACCCCGGAGGCGGCCGTCGTCCTGGAGGCCTGATCGGCCGGCCGCGCCGCGGGAGCGGCTAGCCGATGGAGGCGATCTGGAGCTTTCGCCCGCCGGCCGGGGTCTGCACCTGGACCACGTCGCCGACGCGCCGTCCCACCAGCGCCTTGGCGATCGGCGACTGCGCCGACAGCGTTCCCTGGGAGGGCTTGGCCTCGTGGGGTGAGACGATCCGGAAGGTCTGCTCGCGGCCGGAGGCTACGTCAGCGTAGGTGACGGTCGAGCCGTGCTCGACGATGTCGGTGGTGCCGGAGGTTTCCACCACCACCGCTCCCCGCACGGAATCGCGCAGCTTGAGGATCCTGGTCTCCAGATGGGCCTGCTCCTCCTTGGCGGCGTGGTACTCGGCGTTCTCCTTGAGATCGCCCCACTCGCGCGCTGTCTTGATCCGCGCGGCGATCTCGGTGCGGCCGGTGCTCTCCAGGTGGTGCAGCTCCCGCTGCACGTTCTCGAGCTCCTCCGCGGTCATCGTGATGCTGTCCATCCTGCTCAGGATCCTCTGTTCGGTGACATGACGAGCGCCACCTTAGAAGGAGGGCTCGTCCCGCGACTAGCCGCTAGTCGCCGCGGGAGCTGACGCGGCCGACCAGGAAGCCGAGCGCGAACGCGCCGAGCGCCGCCACCGGCACCGGGTTCTCCCGCGCCTTCTGAGAGGCGCCGGACGCCGCCGCGGTGGCCGTGTCGGGGGAGACATGCCGGGCTTTGCCGAGCAGCTCGTCCTTGCGCTCGGTGACGGACTCCTTGGTCTCGTCCATCTTCTGGCGGGCCTGAGCCTTGACGTCGGTCTTCGCCGCCAGCGCCTCGACGGTGTCCCCGAGCTCCTCGCGAGTGGCCGCAATCTCCTCCCGGATCTGATCCGGGTCCTGAGCCTCGTTCACTGGCGACCCGCCTTGGCGCGTTGCGTCGTCCATTCCACGTCCTCCTTCACGCTCTCGGTTGCCTGCTCGGGAATGGGCGGCGTCGCCTGCTGCACGTTGCTGCGGCCCTGGAGGGCGGCGACGCCCGCGATCGCCGCCAGCACCACCGTGACGATCAGGGCGGCGAGCCACGTCGTCACCCCCGCCTTCGCCAGTGCCAGGATCACGGTGGCAACGAGCCCGCCGAAGGCGTAGAAGCCAAGGATTCCCGCAGCACCGAACAGGCCCGCGCCGATCCCGGCTCGCTTGCCTTTGGCCACGAGCTCGGCCTTGGCCAGCTCCACTTCCTGCCGGGCCAGCCTGCTCGTCTGCTCTGAAAGCTGCTTGACCAGATCCGCGACTGATACCTGGGCATCCTCGCGGTCGGTTGGGCCTGCCATCTCGTCCTCCGTAGTAGGTCTTCTTGGCGGATGCCCGGTGTTACCGCCAGACAAACACCGCGCGTCAGACTTCTAGGTCTAGTGCCCTCAGCGTCAACTCGGAGGATCGTTGAGCGCCAGCACCGGCGTCGGAGTCGGGATATCGTGCTCTTCACCGAAGGGCACGATCGCGGTGCCGATCGCAAAGAACTCGATCACGTGTGAGCCCCAGCCGTGGCTTCGCTCGTGGAGCTGCACGCCGACGATGCCCTCCGCCTCGACCTCCGCCGCTTCCGCCTGCATCCGTTCCATGGCCGCCTCACGGGCGTCGTAGAGGGCCTGCGTGTAGTTCGGAAGCTCGACGTTGCGTCCCATCTGCCCCAGCGACTGCATCACCCCCCGACGTCCCACGTGGTAGACGCATGAGCCCATCACCAGCCCCAAAGGCCTGTGGCCTGAGTGCAGCAGGGTCCAGAAGTCCTGGCCGTTGAGATCCGAGGTGAACGGGCGGCCGTCCTTGCCGCGGTGCAGCGCGCCTCCGTCCTTGTGGCGCACGGCGGTCCCGATGGCGATGAACTCGGCCATGTCCGCCCCCCACTCGTAGCGGCCGATGTCGAGGCGCACGCCCACCACCCCGTCGGCCTGGAGCTCCTCGGCCTCCTCCTCCATGCGGGTCATCGCCAGCTCCCGTGCCTGGTACATCGCTTGCGAGAGCACGTTCATCTCGGTTGACTTCTTCCAGGCCGCCTGCTGGTAGCCGATGTGGTAGATGCTGGAGCCGACCACCAGGCCCAGCGGCTCGAAGCCCGCGTGCTTGATGAGGAGGAACTCGTTGACCGACAGGTCGGAGGTGAAGAGGCCGCGCTTGTTCTGTGCCAGTCGCTCACGGCCGTGCTGGGTCAGGCCTTCACGGCTGGCGGGGTCGTACTCGGGTGTCGTCATCTTGTGTCCTGTCGTGAGGTTCTGGGAGAGAGCGGCATGATGGTTGTGAGCCCGGGGCGTGACAGCGGCTCGTGACCGTCCTTGATGGCAGTGCCCAGCAGGTGGATGTAGACGATCAGGTCGTGGTGCTGGTTGGAGGCGGCGTCCTCGTACTCGCGCTCGTGGATGTGCTGCCCGATGGTGACCCCGACGACGCCGTCGGCACCGAGCTTCGTCGCCTGCCGGCTCAGGTGCCCGATCGCCACCTCCCGCGCGTCGTAGAAGCCGCGGGTGAAATCGGGGAGCTCCTGGTTGGCCCGCCCGGCGGCCGAGAAGATGCTGTTGCCCGAGGAGAGCACCCGGTTCTGTTCCCAGCCCGAGGACACGTACATGACCGTCGAATGCCCGACCACCCCCGCCGGTCGGTAGCCGGCCTGCGCCAGCTTGACGTAGTCCTGGCCGGAGAGGTCGCTGATCAGCACCTTGCCGCCCTTCAGGTTCTCAGGCAGCCTGACGGCGGTCCCCACCGCGGTGAACTCCACCACGTCGCGGCCGGCGAACTCGTGCCCGCCCGTGGTCACGTGCACGCCCAGGACCGCGTCGGCACCGGCGATCTCCGCCTCCTGGCGCAGGCGCGACAGCGCTCGCTCCCGAGCCTGGTTGAAGGCGTCGGAGATGTACCTGAGCTCGCTGGAGCGGGCGCTGCCCGAATAGCCGTACCGCGAGTTGTCAACCGGCAGCGTCTGCCAGCCGTGCTGGAAGATGGAGGAGCCCATCACCTGGGTGATGGGAACGATGCCCTCGCGGCTGAGGAGGGCGAACTCGTTGACGGTGAGGTCGGAGGTGAAGAGGCGCTGCTCGCTGCCGGCCAGCTCGTGCAGCCGCCGCTGCGCCGCCAGTGGAAGTCGCCCCTGCTCAAGCTCACGGAGTGAGAGCTCCGACTCGGAGTGCTCAGCGTCCTGGCGTCGGATCCTCATCGGGACGGGCCGGGCTCGCTAACCATCAGCAGCATCACGTCACGATGGCGCGCAGCGCGCCCATCGCCGACCCGGAGAGCTGGGCCTGCTCGCTCAGCGCCACGCTCAGCAGGCGGATCCACTCGGCCAGCGCCAGAGTCTCGTTCTTGAGCATCACCCCGCGGACGGTCTTCGCCCGGCGGGCCACCGCCTCCTCGCCCTCGCGCTCCAGCACGTAGGTCTCGCTGCCCACACGGCAGGTGATGCGGGTGACGAGCTTGCGGGAGTCGAACAGTCCGGCGCGCTTGCGCTCGACGACCGCCATATGGGGCAGCGAGGTCTCGAACCACACCGCCAGCGCGTTGAGGAGCGCGGGTGTGTCCCGAGCGTCGGCGCGCAGCTCCCCCGCGGCGAGGTCGATGTCCAGGCCTTCCCCGCTCATGGGTTTCATTATGCCCGGCTGGCCGCGGCTCCCGGAGCGTTCGAACCGCTGGGCGCGCGGGCGTCGAAGCCGTTCTGTTCCACCCCTCGGAACAAGAAGGCTTCGATGCGCGGGATCAGCGCCCGCCCACGGCCCACAATGGCGAAAGCCGCCCTGGCAGGGCGGCTTTCGGAGCAAAGGTGGAGACGGCGGGAATTGAACCCGCGTCCGCGGTCGCGTAAGAGATGGCGTCTACGAGCGTAGCCGGCGCTCTGATCTCGCCCTCGACTCGCCTCGCCGGCGGGGTTATCGAGGACCAGCCCCATGAAATGTCCCCGGATCGGCTGGAGCGGACCTCACCGGGCTAGCCTGCTGATTGATCCCGGGGGCTCCGCCGCAGGCGAGCGAAGGCCGGGCCGACCAGGGTCAGCGACTAAGCAGCCGCGAGACCGAGATCAAAGTTGTGCGTATTGTCCGCACTTATTTTTTTCCGGGGGTTTTACGAGGCCACCCGGAACCTCGACTCGCAACCATCCCCACGATCCGACCACGTCGAAGCCTGTCGTCCCCGGGAATGTAACTCAGGGCACATCATAGAGCTTTCCGACCGGCAATTGGCGACCGCGAGCGGCTACCGGTAGTTGGGCGGCTGGCGGACCACGGTCTGGTCCTCCTCCCGCCTCCGGGAGGCCCACCAGAACGTGTAGACCAGCGACACCAGCAGGCCCACTAGGCCGACGACGAACAGCACGGTGCCAGCCGTCGCCAGGTCCAGGAAGCTGGTGTGGGCGGTCACCGCCCACTTGAGAATGGCGCCGATCGCGATCAGCGCCAGAGAGCCACCGATGGTCATGGTTCCGCACTACCCGGAACACGTGCGGGCCACACGGGTGCAAGATCCCGTGCTTAGCGAACTCATCGGTGAACCTCGCGCAGCTCCCGCTGGACGTCCCGGGCCATGTCCCGCTTGCGGATGCTCTCGCGCTTGTCGTAGAGGTCCTTGCCGCGGGCCAGCGCGATCTCGATCTTGGCCCGGGAGCGCTCGCCGGCGAAGTAGATCCTCGTCGGCACCAGCGTGAAGCCCCGCTCCTTGGTGCGTCCCACCAGGCGCTCGATCTCCTCGCGGTGCAGCAGCAGCTTGCGGGGACGCTCGGGCTCGTGGTTGGTCCGCGCCGCCGGTCCGTAGGGCGGGATGTAGAGCCCAATCAGCCACACCTCCCGGTCGCGCAGCGTCGCGTAGGAGTCCTTGAGCTGCGCCTTGCCCTCCCGCAGCGCCTTGACCTCGGTTCCGGTCAGGACGATCCCGCACTCGAAGCGCTCGAGCAGGTTGTAGCGGTAGGAGGCCTGCCGGTTGGTGGCCACGTCGCCCGGGGAGGTCTTGCGCTTGCGTGTCTTGGCCATCTGCTCAATCCTCCCAGGCCGGAGCCAGATCCACCCGCCCGCGGGGCGCGTCGATCCGCTGCACGCGGACGCTGATCGCATCTCCGAGGCGGATCGCCGCTCCACCCCGCGTCCCCACCAGCACGGTGCCCTGCTCGTTCAGCTCCCACCAGTCCCCCCGCAACCGGCGGACCGGCAGCATCCCCTCGTAGGCGAGATCCTCGCCGAAGGCCACGAACGCCCCGGCTGAGATCAGCCCCACCACCTCCCCCTCGAAGACCGGGTCCCGCTGCGGCTGCTCGACCAGGACCCGCTCCAGCAGGAAGCAGCGGGCGACGTCGTCGGCGTCCCGCTCGATCGTCATCGCCTCCCGCTCCCGGGCCGAGGTCCACGGCCCGGCTGAGGCCACCCAGGCGGCATCGGGGGCGGCCACGTCACCACTGAGGGTGCAGAGCAGCGCGCGATGGCAGATCAGGTCGGGATAGCGGCGGATCGGCGAGGTGAAGTGGCAGTAACGGGGTGACTGCAGCCCCGCGTGGCCCCGGTTGCGCGGGTCGTAGTAGGCCTGCTTGAGCGAGCGCAGAACGAGGCTCCTCAGCGCCCGTCCACCCCGGCCGTTGCGCTGCACCCAGTCGCTCACCAGCGCGGAGGCCTCCCCCACCACCTCGGTGGCCTGCTGGGGTGTGAGGTGACCCTCGGGCACCGGCGGCGTGGGGACCCCCAAGGAGGCCAGCTGATCGATCAGCCGCTCCACCGCGGGCGCCTCGGGACGCTCGTGCACGCGATAGAGCGCCGGCACGTGCCGCTGCTCCAGCCGCCCCGCCACCTGCTCGTTGGCGGCAATCATGAGATGCTCGATCAGCCGGTGGGACTCGGTCTGGCGGCTGGCCGTGGCCGAGGCGACGTTCCCCCCTCGGTCGAAGCTGAACTCGGGCTCTGAGGAGTCCACCACCAACGCGGCACCCCCCTCCCGGCGGGCCCCCAGCGCCGCTGCGGCGGCCCGCGCAGCCTCCAGCGCGCCCGCCCAGGGCTCGCGAGCCGGCACACTCCCGGAGAAGATCGCGTCGACCTGCCCGTACTCCAGGCGCTCGTCGGAGCGGATCACCGAGCGGTGAAACGCGGCCCGGCGGACGTCCTGGCCGGCCAGCGTCATCTCCACCGTCACCGCGAGCCGGTCCTGGCCCGGAACCAGCGAGCAGGCGCTGGCCGACAGCTCGGAGGGCAGCATCGGCTCGACCGCTCCCGGCACGTACACGCTCGTGCTCCGGCGGAAGGCCTCCCGATCCAGCAGCGAACGGGGCGCCACGAACGCGCTGACGTCGGCGATGTGCACCCACACCCGCAGCGCGCCATCCGGTTCTCGCTGCGCCGAGATCGCGTCGTCGAAATCGCGCGCGCCCGCCGGGTCGATGGTGAAGGTCGGCAGCGCCCGCAGGTCACGGCGCTCCCACTCCTCGCCGGGGTGGCTCGCGGCCTCCCGGGCCTCGCGCTGCACCGGACCGTCAAAGGATCTCCGCAGCCCCCGGTCCACCATCAGCGCCTCGATCACATCGCGCGCGACGTCGGGCCGCCCGAGCCTGCGCGCCACCGCCGTCCGGCCGCGGCCGCGGCCGCGATCGCGCCCGGGCCCGCCGGCCGGGGAGCGCAGCACGACCAGGTCGCCCTCCGAGAACCGTCCGTCCCGACTGACCGCCACCCGCGGCCCGGGACCGAAGAAGGGCTCGGCGACGAGGAACTTGCCGCGGCGGGCCACCAGGGCGACGCGGCCGCCCGGTGGCCCACCGGGACCGGCGCTCACCGCGCCTGGCGGGCGACAGCCTGCTCGGCGACCGTCAACGCCCGGTCCGCGCGCACATGAGGATCGTCGACCACGCGGAGGTCAGGTTGGATGCCAGTGCCCTGTGTCACGCCGGGACCGCCGACGTTGCGGCCACTGGGCTCGAACCACCTGCCGGTGACGATCTCCAGCGCGCCGCCGTTGGAAAGGGTCTGCAGCTCCTGGAAGACCCCCTTGCCGTAGGTGCGCGTGCCCACCACCTTGGCTCCGCGGCGATCTCGCAGCGCAGCGGTGACGATCTCCGCGGAGGAGGCGGTGCCCTTGTCGACCAGCACCACTACAGGCACGGCGGCGGAGATCGCCCCGCCTCGGGCCACGTAGACCTGGCGGGGCTGGCTGCGACCCTCGGTGGAGACGATCGTGCCGTCGGGGATGAAGATGCTGGCGACGTTGACCGCCTCGTCGAGCAGCCCGCCGCCGTTGGAGCGCAGATCGAGGACGATGGCCCGCGCGCCCTGATGGAGCACCTTCTGGACCTGGTCGCGGACCTCGGCGCCGGCTCCGTCGGTGAAGCGGGCCAGGCGGACCACGCCCACCTTCACGCCGCGGGCGCTGGCCAGCTCGCCGGCGGCCACCGGGACGACGATGTTCGCCCGCTTGATCGTAAGCTTCCGCCGGACCCGGCCCGACTGCACCACCAGGGTCACGGGCGTACCCGCGGGACCCTTGATCAAGCGCGAGCCGAAGTCCTGCGGGCGACCCACCAGCGACACCGATCCGACGCCCACGACGAGATCCCCGCCAGTCAGTCCGGCGCGGGCCGCCGGCGAGTCCGGGAACACCTCCACGATCCGCAGCCCCTGCCGTATGGGCTCCACGTCGATCCCCACACCGCTCAGGTGCGGATCGGACTCGCTCATGAACGAGCGGTAGTCGGCCGGGTTGTAGTACTGCGAGTAGGGGTCGTTCAGGCCGGCGATGGCACCCGCAATGCTCTTGTCAGCCAGCGTGCCGGAGCTCAACGGGCGGTAATAGTCGCGGGAGAGGATGTCCATCGCCTGGTTGACGAGGTTGTTCCCGGAGTCCGCGACGAACACGCTGCGCAGCGGCGAGGGCAGCCAGCCGGGGTGCCCTCCGATCAGGATCCCGAGCGCCAGCACCAGGATCGCCCCCAGCGAGAGCACAAGGAGTCGCGGGGAGCGGTGGCTACGAGAGCTCATGCTCGGAGAGTAGCCAGGTGCCGCTCAGCGCCCGCCCCCTACGGCGGCGTGGAACCCGCCGGCGGCACCGAACCTCAGACCCGCAGGAAGCGCCGCAGCGACAACCCGGACCCGAGCGCCGAGACGCCCACGCCGGCGATCAGCAGCACCGCCACCAGCCATGAGAAGGCAAGCGTCTGCGGCGCCGCGATCAGCGTCCAGTTGTTGGCCAGCGGGTCGAGCAGGGCGACCTTGGCCAGGCCCAGGACGACGATGGCCAGGAACGCCCCGGCGGCGCCGACGATCACGCCCTCGATCACGAACGGCCAGCGGATGAACCAGTCCGTCGCTCCCACCAACTTCATCACTTCAACTTCCCTGCGGCGGGCGAACAGCGAGAGCCGGATGGTGTTGGCGATCAGCAGAATCGAGGCGATCGTCAACAGCACGGTCAGCGCGGCCGCCGTGATCGTCACCAGGTTGGTCACCTCGAGGATCTTGCGCGTGTCGTTCTTCTTATTCGACACGCTCTGGATTGCGGAGTCGACCGCGCTGGGCCCGCCACCCGCTCCCGGCGAGGTCAGTGCCGAGCGCACCGAGAGGACGTTGCCCGGACTGTCGGGGATCACGTGGAAGGTGTCCGGCAGCGGGTTGGAGGAAAGCAGCGCGTATGTCTGCGGATCCTGCTTTGACTGCTGCTCCAGCGCGGCCTGCTTGGAGACGAACTCCACGCTGCGGACGTGGGGGATCGCCAGCAGCTCCTTGCGCACGCGGGCGCTGTCGGGCGCGGTGGCGGAGGTCTTCAGGTAAACGTCGACGAGCACCCGGCCGCGGACGGTGTTGGCGGCGCCGTTGGTGGCCTGGACGATCGGGATGAACACGCCCAGCACCAGCATCGTCACCAGCACCGTCGCCAGCGCGGCGAAGCTCGGGGCGGCGTTGCGGCGCATCGCGCGGAACGCCTCGCGCAGGAAGAAGCCGAGCTTCATCGCGCTAGACGCTCGGCGGGCGGGTCGGGGGCTGGCGCATTCGCTGGGCGAACTCGCGCGTGCTCTCCTCGCGGGCATAGAGGCCGGTGGCCTCGTCACGGACGATCCGGCCGTGGGAGAGCTCGAGTACCCGGCGGCGCATCTTGTCCACCATCGCCTGGTCGTGGGTGGCGACGAGCACCGTGGTCCCGGTGCGGTTGATCCGGTAGAGCAGCCGCATGATGTCGATGCTCGTCTCGGGGTCCAGGTTGCCGGTGGGCTCGTCGGCCAGCAGCAGCGGCGGATGGTTGACGAACGCCCGCGCGATGGAGACGCGCTGCTGCTCGCCGCCGGAGAGCTGGTCCGGGTAGTTGTGCAGCTTGGTCGAGAGGCCGGTGAGCCGCAGGATGTCCGGGACCTTGCCGCGGATCTCCTTGCGTCCACCGCCGGTGACCTGCAGGGCGTAGGCGACGTTGTCGTAGACGGTGCGGTTGGGAAGCAGCTTGAAGTCCTGGAAGACCACGCCGATGTTGCGACGGTAGAATGGGACCCGCCCGCGCGTGATCTCGCCCAGCTCGTGACCGGCGACGCGGATCGAGCCCTCGGTCGGAGCCAGCTCCCTGATCAGCAGGCGCATCACGGTCGACTTGCCCGACCCGGTGGAGCCGACGAGGAACACGAAGTCACCGCGGTCGATGGAGAAGGTGGCCTGGTCAAGGCCGGTGTCGCCGCTGTCATAGGTCTTGGAGACGCCGCGGAAGTCGATTACCGACGCGGGGCCGGGACGAGCCGACTGCGCCCGGCGGGGGCCGGCCAGCGGCGTGGCGACGGGGCGCCGCCGACTGCGTTGCTTGGTGATTTGCGCTTTAGCCATAGGGTGCGCCGCAACATAGCGGCGACCCTCCTCCGAATGGGCTCAAGAAGGGGCCTTGCAACGGGATTTGCAGGCGCCTTTGCCCGGGGAGGAGTCACGGCGCCGGCGGCGCGGACCGATCGGCGTCGGGCGTCGGAGCAGCTCGCTAACGTTGTCCCCAGTGCCCCAGAGCCAGGTCTCCATCCTGCCCAACGGCCTGCCCCTGCACCGGATACCGGTCCCGGGCACGCGGGCCGTGACGATCCTCGTGGCCTTCGACGCCGGCGCCCGCACGGAGCGCCCGCAGGAGAACGGCATGGCCCACTTCCTGGAGCATCTCGTGTTCAAGGGCGGCGAGAAGTACGCCACCTATCGGGACGTCAACGAGGCCGCCGAGCGCATCGGGGCGATGCTGAACGCCTACACCAGCCACGACCTCGTCGCCTTCCACATAACGGTGCGGGCAGAGCGGGCGCTGGACGCAGCAGATCTGCTCACCGACTTCGTCGGCCGCCCGCGGATCGACCCCGACGAGCTCGACCGTGAACGAGGTGTCGTGGTCCAGGAGATCGCCCGCTCCGCCGACCAGCCGGCCACCGTCGCCGAGCACCTGATCGACGCTGCGGTGTTCGGCGAGCACCCGCTCGGGCGACCGGTGCTCGGCAGCACCGAGCACATCCGGGACCAGTTCACCGCCGAGGGCATCGTCGCCTTTCGCTCACGGCGGTGGGCCCCCACACGCGGAGCGGCCTTCGCCGTGGGCAACCTCGACGCGTTTCCCGACGGCGACGGCGTGGACGAGCTGTTCGGCCGCTTCCCGGCGCAGCCCGAGCCTGAGCCATACCAATCCGCGCCACCGCTCTCCCCCCAGGTGATGGTGGGCGAGCGCGACTCCAACCAGTCACACCTGCGGATGTCCTACCGGCCCTCGATCGCGGTGTCCCAACCGCTCGAGCGCGCCGCCCTGACGATCTTCTCCACGCTGCTGGGAGGGTCGATGGGATCCCGCCTGTTCGATGAGATCCGTGAGCAGCGGGGACTGGCGTACTCGGTCCACTCCCTCGCGCACGCCTATGCCGACGTGCCGGTGCTCCAGCTCTCCGCGGGCCTGGAGAGCGCCAAGTGCGTGGAGGCCTACACCCGGATGCGGGAGATCGTCACCGAGCTGCGCGAGCAGGGGCCCACCGAGTCCGAGGTGGAGCGCGCCCGCGCCTATGCCGCCGGCGCGCGCGCGATCGCCTTTGAGAACGGGGGGGCGGTCGCCCGGCACGCTGCCCAGCAGACGATCGTCCACCGGGAGCCGGTCGATCCCGACCGCACGATCGAACTGCTGGACGAGGTGTCGCTCGCCGATGTCAGGAAGGTGGCCGGCGAGGTCGCCGACGAGCTGGCGGTCGCCGTGGTCGGGCCGCACACCGCCGCGGAGTTCGAGTAGTCCGCCGCCGGGATTGCGATCCTGAGTGCGAAGATGACGGCCGGCAAGGTGACAAGACGCATCGCGACAGCGTTGGCGATGATCGTGCTGGCGGTGCTCGTGCCGGCGGGGTGCGGGGGTGGCGGCAGCAGCCCCGAGGCGATCGCGGGCCGTGGCGGACCGGCGGTCAATCGCGACGTCGTGCATCGGCACCCTCGGACATCTCCGGCGGTGGCGAGGCTGCAGCGAGCGCTCGTACGCTCGCTGCGCGCAGCCGGCACCTCCACGGGCGCCTCCGTTCTCGACCTGACCACCGGCACCCAGCTGTTCTCGCTGCGGGCGGGTGTCCGCCGCCCGCCGGCGTCGGTGGAGAAGCTCTACACCACTTTCGTGCTGCTGCGCCTGCTCGGCCCGCACGCGCAGCTGCACACGCGCGTGATGGCCACCGGCCATTTGAGCCGGGGAGGGGTCTGGCACGGGAACCTCTACCTCCGCGGCGGGGGCGACCCGACCTTCGGCGACAGGGCCTTCCAGCGGGTCTGGTACCTCGGGTACGGCGCCTCGGTGACAGATCTGGCCGGCCAGCTCGCCGCCGCCGGCATCAGGCGCGTCAGCGGCCGCGTGATCGCCGACGCGTCGCTGTTCGACGCCGGGCGAGGCGGGCCGGCCAGCGGGCTGGCCGCCGACATCCCGGACTTCGGGGGCCAGCTCAGCGCGCTGACCTTCGATCACGGCGCCACCCAGGGGATGCTCTCCCCGGAGGCCTTCGCCGCCCGCCAGCTGGTGCGGACCATGCGGGCGATGGGGATTCGCGCCCGGTCGGCGCCAGGCACGGCGGGGGCGCCCCACGGAGCCCGGCGCCTGGCTGAGGTCAGCTCCCCGCCGCTGCCGGTGCTGCTGGACCTGATGAACGTCCCCTCCGACGACCTGTTCGCCGAGATGCTGACCAAGCGGCTGGGGGCCCGCTTTCACGGCGACGGGACGATCGCCGCGGGCGCGGGGGTGATCGAAGACGCGGTCAAGCAGCTTGGGGTTCACCCGCGGATCGTCGACGGGTCGGGCCTCTCACGCCGGGACGCCTCATCCCCGGCTCAGGTCGTCACGCTGCTGCAGGCGATCTGGCGCACCGGCACGGGGCGCACGCTGGCGGCCTCGCTGCCGGTGGTGGGCCAGACCGGGACGGTGCGGCGCATCGGCGTCGGAACCGCCGCCCAGGGCCGCTGCGTGGCCAAGACCGGCACGCTCGACGCAGTCACCAACCTGGCCGGCCTCTGCCACAGCCGCCACGGGCATGTGATCGCCTTTGCCGTGTTCGTCGACGGTCCGAGCAACGAGTTGGCGCTGCCGTGGCTCAGCCGTGCAGTGGCGGCGATCGCCCGGTACCCGTAGCCGTCAGTTGATCGCCACCATGCGCTCGATCGGCACCCGAGCGCGCTCGGCCAGCTGCGCTGGGACCTTCACCTCGTGTACCCCGTCGCGGAGCGCGTCCCGCAGCTTGGGGAGCGTGATCATCTTCATGTAGCGGCAGCTGGCGGCCTCGTTGGCCGCGATGAAGTCGACCTCCGGCGCCGCTTGGCGCAGCGGGTGGAGCATCCCGGTCTCGGTGGCCACGATCGCGGTGGCACCCGGCCGCTGGTCGCGGGCGTAGCCGAGCATGCCTCCGGTGGAGAGCATGTGCACTCCCTCGGCGGCGACGTCTCCGGCGGCCACGTACTCCATCACGCTGGTGGAGCAGCCGCACTCGGGGTGGATCAGGAAGTCCGCCCCCGGATGTGCTGCCCGCACGGCGCCGATGTCGTCGGGCCGGATCCCGGCATGGACGTGGCACTCGCCGTCCCAGACGTGCAACGCGCGCCCGATCGTCTTCTCCACGTAGGCACCGAGGAACATGTCCGGACCGAACAGGATCTGGGTCTCGGGACCGTGCTCGTCGAGGATGTGCTCAACCACCCCGACCGCGTTGGCCGACGTGCAGCAGTAGTCGGTCTCAGCCTTGACCTCGGCGGTGGTGTTCACGTACATCACCACGACGGCGCCGGGGTGGCGCCGCTTCCACTCACGCAGCTGCTCGGCGTCGATCGAGTCGGCCAGCGAGCAGCCCGCATCGAGGTCGGGAATCAGCACCCGCTTGTCCGGGCACAGGATCGAGGCGGTCTCGGCCATGAAGTGCACCCCGCAGAAGACGATCGCCTCGCCCGCCGCGGCGCCGGCCCGCTGCGAGAGCCCGAGCGAGTCGCCCACGTAGTCGGCGACGTCCTGGATCTCGGGCAGCTGATAGTTGTGGGCGAGGATCACAGCGTTGCGCTCACGGGCCAGCGCCCGCACCTCCTCCTGCAGCGCGGGGATGCTCTCCAGCATCAGCGGCGCGGCTTGGGCATCGAGCATCGGCAGGTTCATGGCAGCGGCTGAAGGATGAGCGATAGGTCGAGCGCGGGGGCGCTGTGCGTGAGCGCCCCGACGGAGACGAATTGTACGCCCGTGCTGGCGACCTCCCGGAGCGTCTGGAGCGTGAGCCCGCCGCTGGCCTCGAGCTCTGCCCGCCCGCCCACGCGCTGCACCGCCGCACGCAGCTGTGTCGGGTCCATGTTGTCCAGCAGGATCCGCGGCGCCTCGGCCGCCAGCGCCTCGTCGACCTCCGCAAGCGTTCGGCACTCCACCTCCAGGGGCAGGCCGGGCGCGAGCTCTCGCGCGCGGCGTACCGCCTCTCCCACCCCGCCGGCGAGCGCCGCGTGGTTCTCCTTGATGAGGACGGCGTCGTGGAGCCCGGCGCGGTGGTTGGTGGCGCCGCCGGCGGCGACTGCCGCCTTCTCCAGCATCCGCAGGCCGGGCGTGGTCTTGCGCGTGTCCAGGATCCTGGCTCCGGTGCCCTCGATCGCTTCCACGCAACGCGCGGAGAGCGTGGCCACGCCCGAGAGCCGCTGCAGGAAGTTCAGCGCCGTGCGCTCGGCGGTGAGGATCCCGCGCGCGGAGCCGAGCACCCGCAGCACGCCCCCCTGCTCCCTCCAGCGCCCCTCGTCGGTGAGACGCTGGATCTCCATCCGCGGGTCGAGCTGCCGGAAGGTCTCACAGGCGGCGTCCAGTCCGAACACAACGCCGGGGGCCTTCTGGCTGACGAGCGCCTGTGCGCGCGCGGACTCCGGCACCGTGGCCGTCGTGGTGACGTCGCCCTGGCCCACGTCCTCGGCCAGCGCCCGCGCCACGGTCTCGGTGAGGGAGGACGCGGCCATGAGCGGCGAGCATACGGGGAGCCCCGCTGCGCTACCGTTGGCGCCGAGCACGGATGTTCTCGTCTGATCACGATCCTGGGAGCGGTTGCGGTGGCGGTGGCGGTGGCGGTGGCGGTGGCGCTGAGCGTGGCCTCCGGTGCCGCGGGCAGCGCCGCGCGGGGCCCGGTGGCCAAGGCCACGCGCGCCCAGATCATCGTCACGGGCCTCCAGGACACCACTGCGATTGCCTTTGGGGACGGTCAGGTGTTCGCCGCCGAGGTGCCCTACGGCCCCGGACACGCCGGCGGCGCGTCCTCATCAGGGACGGCGCCGCCACCCGCCTGACGGGCCCGAACGAGGCCTTCGGGCTGGCCTGGCACGACGGCGCGCTGTACGCCAGCAGCCAGGACCAGCTCGTGCGGATGAGCGGGTGGAACGGGCAGCGCTTTGACCGGGTCAGGACGATCTACACGGCGCCGCGGAGCTTTCCGGGCTTCGCCGGGATCGGCTTCGGCGCCGACGGCCGTCTGTACGCGGGCGTGCGGGTCGCCGACAACAACGAACACAGCCTCACGCGCGCGCCGTTCGCCTACGACCTGATTGTCCTTTGCCGCCAGCGGCCGCGGTCCGAGGGTCGTGGCCCGGGGACTGCGCGAGGCCTGGCAGCTGGCGTTCCCGGCGCATTCGTCCTCGCCGCTGGTCAGCATCCTCGGACAGGATGCGCCGGCCGGCGTCAAGGCCCCCGACCTGCTCGCGCGGGCCAAGCCGGGACAGAGCTACGGCTTTCCCTCCTGCAACTGGGTCTCGGCCAGGCGATGCCGGGGCTACGCCCATCCGGTGAAGCTCTTCTCGCCCCACACCGACCCGATGAGCTTGGTGATCGTCGGAGACCGGCTGTACTGGGGACGTCCGCCGCAGCTGCCGCCACGGGTCGTGGTGATGCCGCTGCGCGGTGGCCGGCCCCGGACGGTGTTGAGCGGCTTCAGCGCCAACCTGATCGGCCTCGGGGTCGACCACGGATGGCTGTACGTCTGCGACACCGCCGGCAACATCTACCGCGCCCGCTCGCCATCGGCCTGATCTGCCTCGCCGGCGTCGCCGTGTTGCTGGCGGAGTTCTTCTCGGTGTTCCTCCTTCCCCGGCGGGTCAAACGGGACCCGCGCATCGTGCGCGGGCTGATACGCACGGTGTGGATTCCCTGGCGCGCGCTCGGCCGGCGGATGCCGAAGGTCGCCGCGGACACGATGCTCGGCATCTACGGCCCGTTCGGGCTGCTCAGCATCCTCGGGCTGCTGAGCATGGGCGTGATCCTGTGCTTCTCGGGCATGCACTGGGCGGCGTTCTCGCACCTGGACCGCGACCAGCCGGCGCGCTGGGCCCAACGACCTCTACTTCAGCGCCGCCACCTTCTTCAGCGCCAACCCACGGCGATCCCGCGCAGCGGGCTCGGTGAGCTCCACCAGGTCTTCGAGGCGGCGACCGGCTACGCGGTGCTGTTCATCTCCATCGGCTATCTCCCCGCGTTGTTCCAGGCCTTCTCTCGCCGGGAGACGGCGGTCTCACGGCTCGATCCGCGCGCCGGGTCTCCGCCGTCGGCCGGAACGCTGCTGGAGCGCTCGGGCGAGCGGGGCGGATGGGAGGAGCTCGACGCCTACCTGCGCGAGTGGGAGACGTGGACCGCGGAGCTGATGGAGACCCACCTGTCTTATCCGATCCTCGGCTACTTCCGCTCCCAGCACGTCAACCAGAACTGGCTGGCGGCGCTGACGACGATCGTCGACGCCTGCGCCTTCGCCATCGCCTACGGCCCCGAAGAGGTGATCGACGCCGCCGAGCTGACCTTCCGGGTGGGCCGCCACGCCCTCGCGGACCTGGCCTACGCCTTCAGCACGCGGCGGGTGCGCAAGGACCCGGAGCTGGGGCGCCGCCAGCCGCTCCTCGCTCAGCCGCTCGGGCCAGAAGCAGCTGCCCTGAGCCCCGCGAGCGCTCAGCGGGACGAGGCGGCGGCCTTCAGCAGGTAGGCCCGGATGAAGCCGCCCAGGTCACCGTCCAGCACCCGATTGGCATCGCCCATCTCGTAGTCGGTGCGGTGGTCCTTGACCATCGTGTAGGGGTGCAGCACGTAGGAGCGGATCTGCGAGCCGAAGTTGACGTCCTGAGCCTCACCGCGCTCCCGCGCGATCTCCTCGCGGCGCTGGCGCTCCTGGAGCTCGATCAGCCGGGAGCGGAGCATCGCCATCGCTGTGGCCCGGTTGGAGGACTGGGAGCGCTCGTTCTGGCACTGCACCACGACTCCGCTGGGCCGGTGGGTGATCCGCACCGCGGAGTCGGTCTTGTTGACGTGCTGGCCGCCGGCGCCGCTGGCGCGGTAGGTGTCGACCTGCAGATCGTCGTCGTCGATCTCCACCGCGCCCGCCTCCTCCACCACCGGGGAGACCTCCAGGCCGGCGAAGCTTGTCTGGCGCCGGTGGGCGGCGTCGAAGGGAGACAGGCGCACCAGCCGGTGCACGCCCTTTTCGCCGTTGTAGAGCCCGTAGGCGTTCTCGCCGCTGGCGCGGAATGTGGCCGACTTGATGCCGGCCTCCTCTCCGGGCGAGGCCTCCAGGACCTCCACCCGGAAGCCGCGCTGCTCGGCCCAGCGCATCTCCATCCGCAGCACCATCTCGGCCCAGTCCTGCGCGTCGGTGCCACCGGCGCCGGCGTTGACGGTCACGAGCGCGTCGCCGGCGTCGTAGCGCCCCGAGAAGAGCCGCTGCTCCTCCAGCTCGGCGAGCCGCTGCGCCACGACTCCGATCTGCTCCTCCAGCTCGCCGGCCAGCTCCGGATCCTCCTCGGCGAGCTCCGCCAGCGGCTCCAGATCCTCCACGTCACGCTCCACCTCCCTGAAGACCGCCAGCTTGCGACTGGCGCGGGAATGCTCGCCGGTGGTACGCGTGGCCTGCTCCTGGTCCTCCCAGAAGCCGGGTGCCCCCATCTCCGCCTCCAGGGCGGTGGTGCGCTCGCTCAGTGCAGGAGGGTCAAAGATAGTCCGAGAGCAGCTTGAGCTGTTCCCGGATGGCCGCGAGTCGCTGCGAGAGCGGCTCTGAGGGTGCGGTCGCCATGAGCGCAACCGTAGCAGCGGCCGGTTTCGCACCCCGGGGGGGTGCGGGTAGAGTGGGAGCATGGTCACCCTTCAAGATCAGAACGTCAGAGAGCTGCTGGAGCAGCCCAACTACGCCACCGTCTCAACGCTCAACGAGGACGGCTCGGTGCACAGCGCCGTGGCGTGGATCGGCCTGGAGGACGGCGAGCTGTCGGTCAACAGCGCGCGCGGCCGCGTGTGGCCCAGCAACCTGGAGCGCGACCCGCGCATCACCGTGATCGTCTATCCGGCTCAGAACCCCTATGAGTACGTGGAGGTTCGCGGCAAGGCCGCCAGTACGCGGGAGGACGCCGACGACCACATCAACCGCCTGAGCAAGAAGTACATCGACCAGGATGAGTACCCGTTTCGTCAGCCCGGCGAGGAGCGGCTGAAGTTCGTCATCGCGCCGGAGAAGGTCCGCTACCAGAAGCAGGGTTAGCCGGGGTCTAGGGCCCCAGGCGACCCCGGTGCCGCTCGCGCCGGTCGTGCCGTTCCTCCAAAGCGCGCTCCCGATGGCGCTCACGCCTCTCGAGCCGCTGTTCCAACGCCTCGAGCTCAGGGGCGGGGCCGTAGAGCCCCCACGCGCCGTTGAGCAGCGCGATCACCGGCGCGATCGCCACCCATACCGGCCAGAAGGCCCCGCTGGCGCCGGCGGCCAGCCAGATCACCGTGCAGATGATGAATGCCACCAGCCCGCCACCGGTCTGCTGGACCAGGCGCCGTTTGCAGCCGTGCCCGCCGCTGCCCCAGCTCGGCCCGCTGCTCCGCCGGCGAGGGAGGCAGTGAGGGCAGGTCCACCCTGAGGGCCTCGAGCTCTTGAGTCGTGCGGGCGGCGTAGGCCATCCGCAAGCGCTCGTCCAGCTCCTCGGAGGTCAGCCGCCCCGCGGCGAAGTGCTCGCGGATCTCCTCGGCGACGCGCTCTCGTTCCTGATCCGACGCCGCAGGTCAGCTGATTCCTCCACATGGAGAAGTCTAAGCGCCTACGTGCCGTGGCACTTCTTGAACTTCTTGCCCGACCCGCACCAGCACGGGTCGTTGCGGCCGGTCTGCTCGGCGTCCTCGACGCGTCGCTGCTCCACCGTAGGGAGCACGATCTCCTCCCCGGCGGCATAGGCCTCCGCTCCGGCGGCACCACCGGCCGCGGCGGCCATCGCCATTGCCCCCTGCGTGGCGATTCCGCCGGAGTAGGTCACGTTGCCGCCTCCGGTTGAGGAGCTCGATCGGGAGCTCGGCCGGCGTGACGGCGGCGGCGGAGGCAGAGCCCCCTCCTCACCCTCGACGGTCACCTCGACGTGGAAGATCATCCGGGCGAAATCTCCCCAGATGCTGTTCATGAGGTCCCGGAAGAGCTCGAAGGCCTCGTTCTTGTAGGCCACCAGCGGCTCGATCTGCGCAAAGCTCCGCAGGCCGATGCCCTGCTGGAGGTAGTCCATGTCGTACAGGTGCTCGCGCCAGCGCTGATCGATGATCTGCAGCAGCAGGAAGCGCTCCAGCGCCCGCATCAATTCCTCGCCGAGCTCCGTCTCACGCGTGCCGTACTGATCCAGGGCCTCCGCCTGGAGACGTGAGACAAGCTCCTCGCGATCGACCTGGCGCGCGTCGAGGGCCGCGACCTCCTCGCTGGGGCTGAAGATCTCCTGCACCTGCCGAAGCAGGCTGTCGACATCCCAGTCCTCCACGAAGTCGCCGGCGGTGTACTCCTCCACCAGGCGCTCGATCAGGTTGGCGACCTCCCCGCGGGCGGCGGCGCTCATGTCGCGGCCCTCGAGGATCTCGTCGCGGTAGCGGTAGACCACCTCACGCTGCTGGTTGAGCACGTCGTCGTACTCCAGCGTCTGCTTGCGCGCCAGGAAGTGCTGCTCCTCCACCTTCTTCTGCGCCTTCTCGATCTGCTTGGAGAGCATGCCGGCCTCGATCGGCTCCTCGTTGCCCTCCTCGTCGACCGCGCCGAGCCGGTCGAGGATCTTGTAGATCCGCTCGCCGGCGAATAGCCGCACGAGGTTGTCCTGGGCGGAGAGGAAGAAGCGGGACTCGCCGGGATCCCCCTGGCGGCCGGCGCGCCCACGAAGCTGGTTGTCGATCCGGCGCGACTCGTGGCGCTCGGTGCCGAGGATGAAGAGGCCTCCGGCCTCCAGCACCTGCTCCCGCTGGGACTGCACGCGGCGCTCGATCTCCGGCAACACCTTCGCCAGATGCTCTTCGTAGTCCGGCAGCCCCGGAGCGAGCCCCAGCTTGGTCAGCTCCAGCCCGGCCAGGTGCTCGGGGTTGCCGCCGAGCTTGATGTCGACGCCGCGGCCGGCCATGTTGGTGGCGATCGTGACCCCCCCCGGAGCGCCGGCTTCGGCGATGATCTCGCCCTCGCGCTCGGCGTACTCGGGCTTGGCGTTCAGCACGGTGTGCTTGACGCCCCGCTGCTTGAGCTGCTCGGAGAGGAGCTCGGAGACCTCCACCGAGATCGTGCCCACCAGCACCGGCTGACCCTGCTCGTGGCGGGTGACGATCTCGCTGGCCACGGCCGCGAACTTGCCCTCCTGGGTCTTGTAGACCTGATCGTTGCGATCGGCACGGATCATCGGCTGGTTGGTGGGGACCTGCACCACGGGCAGCTTGTAGATCTTCATGAACTCCGTGGCCTCGGTGAGGGCGGTGCCCGTCATCCCCGCGAGCTTGTCGTACATGCGGAAGTAGTTCTGCAGCGTGATCGTGGCCAGGGTCTGGTTCTCCTCCTGGACGCGCACACCCTCCTTGGCCTCGATCGCCTGGTGCAGGCCCTCGGACCACCGCCGCCCCTCCAGGATCCGCCCGGTGTGCTCGTCGATGATCATGACCTCGCCGTCGATCACGGCGTAGTCGACATCGCGCCGGTACAGCGACTCGGCCTTGAGCGCCTGGATCAGGTGGTTGACGAGATGGCCGTTCTCGGCGCGGTAGAGGTGGTCGATGCCCAGGAAGCGCTCGGCCTTGGCCACGCCCTGCTCGCTGACCGACACCGTCTTGTGCTTCTCCTCGAACTCGTAGTCGAAGTCGGCGACGAAGCCCTTGCGCTGGCGGGGATCCATTCCCTCGGGCGTCTTGCCCGCCGACAGGCGCGGGGCCAGCCGCGCGAACTTGACGTAGAAGTCGGCGGCCTGCTCGGGGGCGCCGGAGATGATCAGGGGCGTGCGGGCCTCGTCGATGAGGATGTTGTCGACCTCGTCGACGACGGCGAAGGTGTGGTAGTGCGACTGGCCCTCCTCGGGCTTGGGCCGCCCGCCGTGCTGGACCTTCTCCTCCAGGGTCGTGGCCATGTTGTCCCGCAGGTAGTCGAAGCCGAACTCGGAGTTGGTGCCGTAGGTCACGTCGGCGGCGTAGGCCGTTTGCTTCTCCTCGTAGGGCTGCATGTTCTGCAGCACCCCGACGGTCACCCCAAGCAGGTCGTAGATGGGCTTCATCCACATCGCGTCGCGGCGAGCCAGGTAGTCATTGACCGTGACCACGTGCACGCCCCGGCCGCCGAGGCTGTTGAGCACCACCGCCAGAGTGGCGGTCAGGGTCTTGCCCTCGCCGGTCTTCATCTCGGCGATGGCGCCGTCGTGCAGGACCATCCCGCCGATCAGCTGGACGTCGAAGTGGCGCATCCCCATCGAGCGCTTGCCGGCCCCGCGCACCAGCGCGAAGGCCTCCGAGAGCAGGTCGTCCAACTTCTCACCGCCGCGCGCGCGCTCACGCAATTCGTCGGCGGCCTCTCTCAGCTCCTCGTCGGTGTAGTGCTCGTACTCGGCCTCGAAGCCGTTGATCGCGCCGACACGCTGTTCATAGGACTTGAACTTCTTCGCCTCGCCCATGCGAAGCGCGCGGTCCAGGATGGACATCGGGCTAGCGTAGCAGTGGGGTCTGGGCGCTCCGGCAGCTCCTCGGCGCCCGTGGAGGGGATCCGCTCAGGGCCGCGGCCCCCCCCAGCCGCCCGCAGGTGAGCCCGCCAGCCGGCGTCGAATCCGGTGGGCGTGCCGCGGTAGTCAACGATCAGCGACGGCCCGCAGGGGCCGATCGTGTCCGCCTCCTCAGACCGGCGAGATGTCGCCCGGAGGGAGGGGCAGCGCCGCGGCAGCGCGTGCCTCGCGGCGCTTGCGTCTCTTGTCCCGGTGGCGCTTGACCTGAACGGCGAGCTCGTCGGCGCAGAGCCCGACGGAGTGCTTCATCTCCGGTGAGGCGTCGCGCGCGCGGAGCGTCACCCCCTTCAGGTGCAGCGTCGCTTCGGCCACGCAGCAGTCGGCGATCGCTGGGTTTCGCTCCTGGCTCACCTCCACCTCCAGGTCGGCCAGCTCGGAGACCTGCTTGGCGACCTTGGCAAAGCGCTTGGCCACGTGCTCTCTCAGATCGTCGGAGACATGCACGTTCCGGCCCTTGACCTCGATCCGCATAAGCCGACCTCCTCGCGCCAGGTGAGTGTGGGTGAACCACGAAGACTATTCCTCCGGCAGGCCGTTGTCGGCCACAATGGACGAATGGCTCCCAAGATCGCCTGGTCCCCCGAGCCCGGCGTGCTGCTGGCGGTCGTAGCGGTGGGCGCTCTCTACCTGCGGGCGTGGCGCGACGCCCGTGTCACCGGTGAGCGCCATCCCCCCTCGTTCAGGCGCCTGCTGCTGTTCGCCGGCGGGCTCCTGGCGATCCTGGTGGCCCTCGTCTCCCCCGTCGATGACCTGGGATCGCAGCTGATGCTGATGCACATGCTCCAGCACATCCTGCTGCTCGACGTCGCGCCGATCCTGCTGATCCTCGGGCTGACCAAGGTGCTGCTGCGCCCGGCCACGCGTCGGCTGCACACGATCGAGCGGCGGGCGGGCATCCTGGCGCATCCGGCGTTTGCGGTGATCGCCTACGCGGGCCTGATGTGGTTGTGGCACATCCCGGCGATGTACGACGCGGCGCTGCGCAACTCGGGCGTGCACGTGCTGGAGCACGTCTGCTTTGCGGGCGCCGGCACGCTGTACTGGTGGCACCTGCTCTCCCCCATCCGGGGTCGGCTGCGGCTCGGCGGCATGGGCCCGGTCCTGTACATGGTGACCACCAAGCTGCTCGTGGGCGTGCTCGGGATCGCGCTGGCCTTCGCACCGACCGCGCTCTATGCCTTCTACGCCCACCATCCCCACTACTGGAGCCTCAGCCCGGGCGAGGATCAGAACATGGCCGGGCTGCTGATGGCGCTGGAGCAGTCGGTGGTGATGGGAATCGCGCTGGTGTTCCTGTTCGTGCGGATGCTGAGCGAGTCCGAGCGCGAGGCCGAGCGGGCCGATCGCTTCAAGCTCGCCTGAGCCGCCCCCTCAGCGGACCAGCAGGCTGGCGCCGATCGCGCCGCCGAGATCCCCGAGTGCCGCCACCATCACATCCGGCGGGTTGCCGTCGTTGAACAGATGGGGCCTCGTCGCGGTCTCGATCTTCCGCACGTAGGGCTCGCCGAAGCGCACCCCCAGCCCGCCGCCGATCACCACCGCCTCGACGTCGAGCAGGTTCACCGCGGAGGCGATGCCCGCACCGAGCGCCTCCACGGCCGCGTCGATGATCTCCTGCGCCAGGTCGTCTCCGTGGTCCAGCGCCCGCGCCCAGATGCCGCTGGTCAACCTCGTGCGCCCCTTGTGCTCCATCAGCTCGAACAGCTCGGTCTTCTCTCCCTTCTCCACCCGCTTGCGCGCGCGGGCCTCCATCGCTCCGCGTCCCGCGTAGGCCTCCATGCAGCCCCGGCGCCCGCACGGGCACCGCGCTCCGTCCACCTTGACCACCATGTGGCCGATCTCACCAGCGCCGCCACGGCCGAGCCACGGCTGGCCGTCGAGCACCAGCCCGCCGCCGACGCCGGTGCCCCAGAAGACGCCCAGCACGGAGCGGTAGGGCCGCCCGGCACCCAGGTGAAACTCCCCGTCGGTGGCGACCTGCACGTCGTTGCCCACGCGCACGGGCGGACCCAGGGCCTCGTGCAGGGTCTGGGCCAGGCCGAACTCCCCGATCCAGTCGGGCAGGTTCCGCGCGCTGGAGACGGCCCCCGTCCGCGGGTCGACGATCCCCGGCGAACCGACGCCGACCCCCGCCAGCGCGTCGGGCCGGCCGCCGGCGGCCTCGCACGCCTCCCCGAGCGCCCCAACCATCTCGGTGGCGACGTCCTGCGGGCCGCCCTCGGTCGGGGTCGGGCGTCGCGCCGTCCCCAGCACCTCGTTGTGCTCGTCGAGCACCGCGGCTTCGATCTTCGTCCCGCCGAGGTCGATGCCCCCGAACAGGCGGCGCGCGTCGCTCACGGTGGGGATCCTGCCACAGTCAGCTCCACGACTCCCGGTAGTGCTCCTGCTCGGCGGTGGGCTCGTCGATCTGCACACCGAGGGCGGCCAGCTTCAACCTGCCGACCTCGCGATCGATCCTCTCGGGCACCGGGTGCACGCCGGCGGGAAGCTGCCCGCCGGAGCGGACCAGCTCCTCGACGCACAACGCCTGCAGCGCAAAGGAGACGTCCATCACGGCCGCGGGGTGGCCCTCCGCGGCGGCTAGGTTCACGACACGACCGTGAGCCAGCAGATTCAGCCGCCGGCCGTCGGAGAGCTCGTACTGCTCGACCAGCGGCCGGACCTCCCGGGATCCGGCGGCGAGGTCGGCCAGCTCCGCCAGGTCGAGCTCGACGTCGAAGTGGCCGGCGTTGGCCAGCAGCACCCCGTCCTTCATCCGGTTGAAGTGCTCGCGCCGGAGCACCCGCCGGGACCCGGTCACGGTGATGAAGATGTCCCCGCGCTCGGCGGCCTGCAGCGCCGGCATCACCTCGTAGCCGGCCATGCGAGCCTCCAGGGCCCGGAGCGGGTCGATCTCGCAGACGATCACCGCCGCCCCCGCGCCCCGCGCCCGCTCGGCCACCCCCAGGCCGGCCCAGCCGTACCCCACGACCACCACCGTGTGCCCGGCGAGCAGCACGTTGCTGGCTCGCACGATGCCGTCGAGCGCCGACTGGCCAGTGCCATGGCGGTCGTTGAGCGCCCGCTCCGTGCGCGCCTCGTTGACCGCCAGGACCGGCCGGCGCAGCCGGCCGCCGTCCTGCAGCCGCCGCAGCCGCACGAGGCCCGTAGCCGTCTCCTCGGTCCCGCCGATGATCGGATCGAGGCCCTGGTCGCCGAGCTCGTGCGCGGTGATGAGCAGGTCGGCGCCGTCGTCGATGGTGACCTGCGGACGGCTCTCGATCAGGCGCCGGACGTGGCGGGCATAGGTGTCGAGGTCCTCCCCGCGCAGCGCGTGGACCTCGATCCCGTGCTCGCCCACCAGGCCGGCGGCCACATCGTCCTGCGCCGAGAGGGGGTTGGCCGAGCACAGCGCCACCTGGGCGCCGCCGCGCACCAGGGCCGTGAGCAGGTTGGCCGTCTCGGCGGTCACGTGCAGGCAGGCCGCCACGCGCACGCCCTCCAGCGGCCGCTGCGCGGCGAACCGCTCTCCCACCCTCGCCAGCACCGGCATCTGCTCGGCGGCCCAGGCGATCCGCGCCCCACCCTGCGCCGCTAATCCAATTTCGGCGACCTCGTGCGGCGGGGCCTCCACTGGTGCCATCCGCGTGCCGCCGAGGCTGCCCGAGCGCCCGTGGCTAATAGCGGTAGTGGTCGGGCTTGTAGGGCCCCTCGGTTGGGATGCCGAGGTACGCCGCCTGCTCGCCGGTCAGCTCCGTGAGCCTGCAGCCAAGGGCGTCCAGGTGCAACCGGGCCACCTTCTCGTCGAGGTGCTTGGGGAGCGTGTAGACCTGCTTCTCATAGTTCTCGGGATGACCGTAGAGCTCGATCTGTGCGATCACCTGGTTGGTGAACGAGTTCGACATCACGAAGCTCGGATGTCCGGTGGCGTTGCCGAGATTCAGCAGCCGGCCCTCGGAGAGCACGATGATCGCGTGGCCGTCGGAGAACACCCACTTGTCGACCTGCGGCTTGATGTTGATCAGCTCGATCCCATCGAGCCCACCCAGACCGGCCATGTCGATCTCGTTGTCGAAGTGCCCGATGTTGCCCACGATCGCCTGGTGCTTCATCTGCGACATGTGCTTGGCGGTGATCACGTCCTTGTTGCCGGTGGCGGTGATGAAGATGTCAGCACTGGCGAGAACATCCTCGAGCGTCGCGACCTGGTAGCCGTCCATCGCTGCCTGCAGCGCGCAGATGGGGTCGATCTCGGTGACGATCACGCGCGCACCCTGGCCGCGCAGCGAATCCGCGCAGCCCTTGCCGACATCGCCGTAGCCGCAGACGACGGCGACCTTGCCGCCGATGAGGACGTCGGTGGCGCGGTTGATGCCGTCGATCAGCGAGTGCCGGCAGCCATACTTGTTGTCGAACTTCGACTTGGTGACGGCGTCGTTGACGTTGATCGCCGGGAACAGCAGCTGGCCCTGCTCGGCGAACTGGTAGAGGCGATGCACCCCGGTGGTGGTCTCCTCGGTGACGCCCTTGGTCTCCTGCGCGACCTTGGTCCAGCGCTGCGGATCCTCCTGCAGGGAGCGCTGCAGGACCTCCAGCACGACGCGGAACTCCTCGGAGTCGGCGCTGGAGGGGTCCGGCACCGCGCCCGCCGCCTCGAACTCGACACCCTTGTGCACCAGCATCGTGGCGTCGCCACCGTCGTCGAGGATCATGTTCGGTCCGTCGCCCTCAGGCCAGCGCAGCGCCTGCTCGGTGCACCACCAGTACTCCTCCAGCGTCTCGCCCTTCCAGGCGTACACCGGGACGCCCTGGGGATCCTCGGCGGTTCCCTCGGGACCGAGGACGACAGCCGCGGCCGCGTGATCCTGGGTGGAGAAGATGTTGCAGCTGGCCCAGCGCACCTCGGCGCCCAGAGCCACCAGCGTCTCGATTAGCACCGCCGTCTGGATCGTCATGTGCAGGGATCCAGTGACGCGCGCGCCCCGCAGCGGTTGCTGCTCGGCGTACTCCCGGCGCGTGGCCATCAGCCCCGGCATCTCGTGCTCGGCCAGGATAATCTCCTTACGGCCGAAGCCGGCCAGATCCAGGTCGGCAACCTTGAAATCGATCTTCGCTGCAGTCGTGCTCATGCGTTCTCCACGGTCAGGGTAAGGGTCAGGGTCGGTGCTCAGGCGGCCGCCAGCAGCCGCTCGTGCTTGTTCTGCTCAAAGCGCAGCCACTCGTCGGGCTCGACGTGCTTGGGTCGCGCTGGCGTCGCCGCCAGCCACCCCTCGACCGCCGTGCGCAGCCCGTCCTCAATGCTCAGACGGGCGGCGAACGCCATGTCGGAGAGGCCGAGCTCGAACCGCGCCAGCAGCTCCTTGAGCGTCCGCAGGCGCTGCAGCTCCGGTGGTCCGTAGAGGCGATACCCGGACGCCGAACGCGCCGGGACGACGAGTCCGGTGCGCTCCACGTAGCGGAGCATGCGCGCCGACCAACCGGTGATCTCGGCCGCCTCATGGATCGTGAGGGCTTCCATCCAGCCCAACCTTATCACGAGAGTGTCAAGGTTCTGGGGGCCGGGCGGCGGTCGCCGGGTACGGAGAGCCCGAGCGGGCCGCCTGGCGCGCGGTGCTCTTCGTCTACGATGAAGGTGATTCGTCTTACCCTCGCCCTGCTGAGCATGACGCTCGGCTGCTTCGTCGGCGTGGGGACGGCGCTAGGGGATCCCGGTCCCCCCGCCCGTGGCTCCGAGGGCGGAATCCACGCCGGTCCCCACCGAGCCACCGGCGCGGACAGGGGCCGCTCGCTCCTCTCCGCGCTCACCGAGGAGCCCCTGCTGGCCTCGACCACTGGTCAGCCGCGGCTCTCCGCGCTCACCGCACCGGTGCTCACGGTTCTTGGCGCCATCGCGCCCACGACTACGGGCCCGCCACCGTTCCGGCGCTTGCCGGGGCGCCGACGGTGCAGCCTTCAGGGCTCGTGACCACGGCCTCCCGGGCTCCCGCTGCTGCCGGCCGGCGCGGTGCGGGACCGCGGGTGAAGCAGCCTCAGGGGACCGTTGCCAGGGCGGCGGCCAGCGATGTCCAGGCCGCCGGCGCCGGATCCCGGACTGGCGGCCCGCTGGCGATCGGCTCCCTTGCCCACGCCCAGACGAGCAACCGCGGAGGCTCCGGCACACGTCCGGGGGCGGCGCGGGTGCCCGCCACCACCGGCGTGCCGCCCCGGGCGGGCCCTCCGGATGTGATCCAGCGCATCGAGCGGGTGGTGCCGCTCTACGCCTGGCTCGGCCTCGCTGGCGCCCTGGCACTGGCGGTGCTCGCCGCCGCCAGCGCCGTGTGGTCGGGTGCACGCGCTCGCCGTCATGCCAGCCGGTGGCGGAGTTGAGCGCTGCCGTGCTCACCGACCCGCTGACGGGCCTGCTCAACCGGCGGGGCTTCATTCAGGCCGCCGAGCGAGAGCTGGCGCGCGCACGCCGCCACGGCCACACCTTTGCCCTGGCCTACGTCGACGTACGAGAACTGAAGCTGGTCAACGACACCGCCGGCCACCTGGCCGGGGACACGCTGCTGCGGCGAACGGCACAGCTCCTGCGGGAATCGGCTCGCGCCGATGACGCGGTGGCCCGCCTCGGCGGCGACGAGATGGCCCTGCTGCTGGTGGAGCAGGGCGAGCGGGCCGCGGCCGCGGTGACCAGCCGGATCCGACAGGGCGTGGAGCGCCACCGAGCACTCCTGCCGGTGGACGCGCCTTGGGATCTGACGGTGGGAACGGCGACCTACCCCGGTGACGGTGACACCGTGGAGGAGCTGCTGCGGGTCGCAGATCAGCGACTCTACGAACAGCGCGGGATCTCGCTGCGCTAAGCGCCCGTCTGAAGCGTCCGCTTCATTTCGCTCCGCTGGGCCCGCGCGCGAGCCACGACCACGCAGATGCTGTTGCCGGGTACGAGCGCTTCGTCGCGCTCGCTAGCCTCGCGCGAGTGCTTCCTTGAGCCGGTCGATCGGCGTCACCGGCGTCGGGTCGGCGCCACGGTGAACGGCGAGGTAGAGCGAGACGAGGTCGCCGAGCAGCACCAGCGAGACGAGCCGCTCGGTCCGCGTCTCGCCGATGCTCTGCACGCGATGGGTGCTCGCCCCGGTGCCGGCGATGATCTCGCGGGTCAGCTCGATCCGCTGGCGGATCCGGGGATGCAGGTCTGAGTCGTCCAGGAACACAGCACTGAAGCGGCCCACCTCAGCGGCGCCCACCCAGCCGCAGATCTCGTTGTGGTCGAGCTCGGGGAGCTCTGCGGCACCGGCGGGGGCCTTGGCGTTCTCGTTGATCTGGCACTTCCAGCGGTAGGCGATCGGCGCCGTCAGCCCCGCTCCGTAGATCTGCGGCGCCGTGCCGTGCAGACCGGCGGCGAGGGCCTTGGGCAGGCTGTCGGGCGCCCCCTCGGGCCCCCACGCGCTGACGAGCTGCTCGGCGTGGGCGGCGGCGACGTCGATCTCGGAGTGCAGCGACTCTCCGGCGCCACAGATCGCCGCCACCTCCAGCGCCACCACCAGCGAGTAGGCGACCGCGACGCGGGGTTGAAAGCCGCCCGGGAGCGGGATCACCGGCACCCCCTCGGAGCGCGCCCCCTCGGCGAGCTGGCCGCCGGTGGTGGCGACTATCCGGCGAGCGCCGAGCGCTCCGGCCGCCTCGTAGAGGGCCAGCGTCTCCTCGGTATCGCCCGAGTAGCTGAGGCACAGGACCGTCGCCTCCGGCGTCGTCCACGCCGGCAGCGCGTACCCCCGGGCCAGCACGATCGGCCGCGAGGCCCGGTCCCCGAGGGAGGCTCTGGCCAGCTCGCCGCCGATGGCCGATCCTCCCATGCCGGCCACGATCAGGCCCGCGGAGGACTCCTCGCGTGCCAGGTTGGCGCTCTGCACCCGCCACAGCGCGTCGCGAAGCTGGTCGGGCAGCCCCAGGATGTCGCCGAGCTGACCGCCCACATCGACACCGGCGATCGCCGCAGGATCGAGATCCGTCGACGCGCTCAAAACCTGATCGCTCCTGCCGGCAGCTGCACGCCAGGGAAGATACGCACGCCGGCGCTGAGGACGTTGTCATCCCCCACGTGGACGTTCTCACCGAGGACCACGCCGCGCTGCAGGAGGCAGTGCTCGCCGATCGAGGCGCCGGGCCCGACGATGCAGCCGCGGACGGTGCTGTGCGCGCCCACGCTGGCCCGCCCGAGCAGCACCGAGCTCTCCACGCGCGCCTCCACGCCCACCGTCACGCCCGGGCCGAGCACCGCGCGGCCGCCGACGACGGCGCCAGCGGCGATCCGGCAGTCACGCTGCACGATGGAAGGCGCCAGGATCCGTCCGCTGCCCGGTGCCCCGTCGAGCATCGGCGCCCCGACTCCACCGGCGGGACCGCCGCCATCGGTGGTCACGGTACCCTCCAGGATGTCGAAGGTAGCCTGCAGGTAGCGCTCCGGGGTCCCGATGTCCAGCCAGTAGCCGCGCGCGGCAAAGCCGTAGAGGCCTCGGCCCACGAGCTCGGGAAACACGTCGCGCTCGATGGAGATGTTGGTCCCGGCGGGCGCCATCCCGGCCAGCACGTCGCGCTGCAGGATGTAGGCCCCGGCGTTGATCAGGTCCGTGTCGACCTGCTCGGGGCTCGGCTTCTCCACGAACTCGCTCACAGCCCCGTCGGGGCCCAGGCGCACGAGACCGTAGGCGGAGGGATCCTCCACCGGTGTCAGGGCCAGCGTCGCGCGAGCGCCGGTGCGCTCGTGCTGGGCGAGCTGGGCGCTCAGGTCGATGTCGGTGAGAACGTCGCCGTTGAGCATGAAGAAGCGCTCGTCCAGCAGCTCCTGCGCGAACTTCAGCGCCCCGCCGGTGCCCAGGGGCTCCGGCTCCTCGATGTAGCGCAGCCGCACCCCCAGGGCGCTCCCGTCGCCCAGCACTTCACGCATCCCCGCCGCCATGAACCCGCAGGAGAGGATTACGTCGCTCACCCCGTGGCGTCGCAGCCACTGCACCATGTAGGCGATGAACGGCTGGCCCGCCAGCGGCACCACCGGCTTGGGAATGGTCGAGGTCAGGGGTCGCAAGCGGGTGCCCTCTCCCCCCACGAGAATCAGAGCTTGCAAGCGCTACCGCCCGATGCCCTCGTACTCAAAGCCGGCGCGCCTGACCTCCTGCGGATCGATGAAGTCGCGCCCGTCGATTATCAGCCGCCCGGGCATGCGCTCGGCGACCTCGCTCCAGTCGAGCTCGGCGAACTCTGGCCATTCGGTGACGAGGATGCAGGCGTCAGCGCCCTGCAGCGCTCCCAGCGCGGAGTCGGCGAACTCCACCCCGACCATCAGCTTGCGGGCCTCCCGCTCGGCTACGGGGTCGTACGCCATGACCTGGGCACCATCGGCCTGCAGGCGCGCGGCCAGCACCAGCGAGGATGCCTCGCGCATGTCGTCGGTGTGGGCCTTGAAGGCCAGGCCCAGAAGTGCGATCCGCTTGCCCACGAGCGATCCGAGGTGCTTCTGCAGCTTGGCGACCACGCGCCGCTTCTGCAGTTCGTTGACCTCGATCACCGCCGTCAGCAGCTGGAAGTGGTAGCCGGAGTTTCCGGCCAGCTGCTTTAGGGCGGAGACGTCCTTGGGAAAGCACGAACCCCCGAATCCGATTCCCGGCCTCAGGAAGTGGGTGCCGATGCGACGGTCCAAGCCCATGCCGCGGGCGACCTCCAGCACGTCGGCTCCCGTCTCCTCGCAGACGTTGGCGATCTCGTTGATGAACGAGATCTTGGTGGCCAGGAAGGCGTTGGCGGCCAGCTTGATCATCTCCGCGCTGGCGATGTCGGTGCGCACTAGCGCCGAGTCCAGTGGCGCGTAAAGCTCCACCACCGCGTCCCCGGCCCAGTCGCCGTTGTCGCCGACGACGACGCGGTCCGGGGCCAGGAAGTCCTGGAGCGCCGAGCCCTCCTTGAGGAACTCAGGGCAGGACACATAGGCGAAGTCGGACTTGCCCTGGTTCTCGAAGATCCGCCGGATCGCCGCCCCCGTGCCCACGGGAACGGTCGACTTCATCACCAGCGCGTGCCGCTCGGAGGGCGGCATCGCGCCCACCACCGAGTGAACCGCTGAGAGGTCGGCATCGCCCGAGTAGGTCGGGGGCGTGCCCACCGCCACGAACAGCAGCCGCGCGTGCTCCAGTGCCGGCGCCAGCTCGGTGGAGAAGTGCAGGCGCTCCTGGTTGCGCGCCAGGCATTCGGCCAGGCCCGGCTCGTAGATCGGGATCTCCCCCCGCCGCAGCTGTTCGATCTTGCTCTCGTCGACGTCGACGCACCAGACCTCGCTGCCCAGCTCGGCGAAGCCCGCGGCGGTGACCAGCCCAACGTAGCCGGTGCCGATCACCGCGATCGGTTCACGTGAACGGGCCATCGGAGGGCGGGAGGCTAGCGAGCTGTGGTCTGAGGCGCCCCTCGCCCCCGCCGGCGGCTCAACCTCGACCCAGCGAGGCGGCGATGCCCAGCATCTGCGCGTTGCTGAGGTCGTCGGTCAAGGTGTTGGAGATCCAAACCGGGCCGGCGGGCGAGCGCCACGCCACCACCGTCAGCTTGTGCCCGTTGAAGAAGAGCTCCAGCTGCCGGCCGCCCACGGTCCTCGTCTGGGACGGGGACCGCAGGAGGGGCGGATCCTTCCAGGTCGTCCCCTGCACGCCGTAGTACTCGCCGCCCAGCTGGTTGAGGACCAACGTCAGCCGGTAGGCGGGGTAGGTGCTCCCCTGCTGGTCGCGAACGCGGTACGCGCGGGGATAGGAGCCGGTGCTCGGGATCTCCACCGGGCAGGCGCTGGTCGAGGAGGAGCAATAGCTCGAGCCCAAGGCGATCTGGCGCGGGAAGTAGACGGGCATCGCCAGGCGTCGCAGGGCGGCCGCCTGCGCTCTGCCGTCTCCAGCGTCGCCCGTCAGGTTGGTGACCCTGGGTAGCGGCGCGCCGCGCCGGGTTCGGCCCGCGGGGCCGGCTGCGGGGACCGGCGCACCGCCGACGGTGGGGCTCATGAAGGCGGCGTAGGTCCGGTCCTCGGCTCCCGGCTCGGCGCCCACGTAGCAGGGGGTCTGCGCCGCGGCGCCACGGCCGACCGCCGGCGCCCCGCAGGGGAGAAGGATCGCGGGGAACTTGAACTGCTTGATCGAGTGGCCGGCGGAGAAGGCCGCCAGATTGAACAGGTTGATCAGGCCGTCGACAGAGTGCAGATTCGGATCGGTCTGGGTGTGCTGGCCGAAGATCCGCAGCAGCCGGTCCTTATTGGCCAGGATCTGGGAGACCCCGTACTGGTCCTTGGCCCAGCGGATGAAGTCCTGCTGACGGGCGTTACGCACGAGGTCGCTGTCGGTGTGGCGGAAGCGCACGAAGGCCAGTGCGTCGCTGCCGCACAGCCGCTGGTAGCCAGGCTTGATGTCGATGCTGGAGTAGCCGGTCACCAGGGTGTTGTTGTAGTAGCGGTGGTCGACGTCGGCGTAAACGCAACCGATGGCGTTGACCAGAGCCTGGAAGCCGGCGAAGTTGACATCGACGATGTGGTTGACCTGGAGCCCCGGGAAGACCTGCTCACGGAGCACCCTGATCAGCAGGTTGGGACCGCCGACCGAATAGGTGGCGTTGAGCTTATTCGTACCGTGACCAGGAATGTCGACCCGCAGGTCACGCGGAATCGAGAGGACGTTGATCGTCGAGGAGGCCGGGTCCATGCGCACCAGCAGCATCGTGTCGGTGTTGGCGGCGGTGAACGGATCGCGGGCGCGATGATCGGAGCCGATCACGAGGATCGTCTGCGCGTTGCCGGGATCTGGCACGCTCACCCGCGCGTGGGGCAGCGGCGGCGAGAGGCCGATGTCGTTGGCGACCTGCTTGAACTGCAGCAGACCGGCCACCGCGGTGGTGGCGGCAGTGAAGGCGATCACGATCACGGCGCCGATCAGGAAGCGGCCGAGCGTCCCGCGGCCCGTGGTCGGAACGAGCCTCACGCCCGACCGCCCTCGATCGCGCGCAGCTCGCCGCCGCCGCCGGCGGCGGAGCGAGGCGGCCGCGCCTGGGCCCTTTCACCCGCACCCGGCGACTGCACCCAGATCGGCACCGCTCGCACGAAGTCGGCCAGTGCCCGCCGGTAGCGCGCCAGCGAGGACAGCGATACCCACTCCTGGGGGCCGTGATGACCGGCGCCGGCGGGGCCGAACTCCACTGCGGGCACCCCCGCCTCGATGAACGCGGCCGCATCCGAGGCGCCGTCGCGTCCGACGCTCATGACCTCGCCGCGGGCCGACCGCGCGACCGCGTCCCGCAGGGCCTGCACGTAGGGATCGCTGCGAGGCACCGAGACGGTGGGGTGGATGAACGTACGGGTGACGTCGATACCATCGAGACCGCGAACCTGCGCCAGGATCTCGGCGGGGTCCTGGCCGGGCAGGTAGCGGACGTCCACCGACATCGTGCACAGGTCGGGCACCATGTTCAGAGCCCGCCCTCCCTCGATCCGGCCGAGGTTGACCGAGGGACGATCGAACATCTCCGAGGACTCCCGCGCGAAGGGCAGCGACAGGATGCTGCGGAACACGTCGATGGCCTTGAGCACCGCGTTCTCCCCCAGCCACGGAGTCGAGCTGTGGGCGGATCGGCCGTGGACGTCGATCCGCATCACCAGCACCCCCTTGGCCTCGATCCCGATGTGCATGTCGGTCGGCTCGCCGGTGATGGCGAAGTTGCCCGCGAAGCCCTGAGCGACAACGGTGTCGGTGGAGCGCTCGTCGAGGTCCTCGGACTCCTCGTCGGGGACGCACATCAAGCGCACCCGCACGCGATCCTGGCCCTCCAGGTCCTTGAGCGCGCACATCATCGCCGCCAGCGCCCCCTTCATGTCGTAGGCGCCGCGGCCGATCAGACGGTCGCCCTCGATCCGCGGATGAAACTGACTGGGGTCGCCGGGGACAACGTCCAGGTGCCCGTGCAGGACCACGCACGGCACCTGCTCAGAGGTCGCGCCGGACTCGGCGATCAGCACCGGCAAGTGGTTGTGATCCAGGTGGCGCACCGCGATGTCCCGGGATTCAAGCCAGCCCTTGACGAATCCTGCCGCGGCGACGAGCTCTTGCGCCCGGGAGGTGTCGTAGGAGATCAGCCGCTCGGCCAGTACGCGCTCGTCATCCATCGAAGACCAGGATAGGGACGCCGTCAGCTGGTGGGACCCGCTGCGTCTGGAGGCACCTGCGCTGCGCGCGAGTGCCTCCTGCCGCAGCTACCGTTACGTCGCATGGATTCGACGACCAACCTGGCCCGTTCCCTCCCGGGACCGCTACGTGGAGACGTGGAAGGGTTTTATCGAGCTTCAACGCGATGGCCTGGTGCGCTCGATCGGTGTCTCGAACTTCCAGCCGGCGCACCTGCAGCGCGTCATCCGGGAGACCGGCGTGACCCCCGCGGTCAACCAGGTCGAGAACACCCCCTCACCACCTCTTTTAAAACACGCTCTTACCGAGTTAGCCATAGCCTCGCCGAGGTCACGGAAGCGAGGGGAGCCCGAGAGGTCTCGTCGAGCCCTCAGCGGACGGTGTGCCTAGCCGAGGCTGAGCGAGCCGAGCAGGTCGGAGTACTGGTCGGTCCAGGTTGGGTCCGAGGGGTTTCGGACGCAGGGGTGCCAGCGACGGTCGCCCGCGAGCGCGCCGAGGTCCGCGCTGCTGCGAGCGAGGATCGCCCACTTCGACAGCACGTCGCCGCGCTGTGCCTGCGCCGGTGAGGGGGAGTAGTGCTGCGCAACGCACGTGAGCCCCAGGTCACGCGCGATGTTGCCGAGCACCGGCTCGAGCGTGAGGTAGCGGTTCGTGATGTGGAATAGCACGGCGCCGGTCGGCCGCAGGCGCGAGAGGTAGAGCGCGAGTGCCTCGCGCGTGATCAGGTGGATCGGGATCGCGTCGGAATTGAACGCGTCGATGACCAGGAGCCCAAAGCGGCCGGGCGGCTCACGCTCCAGCGAGCGGCGGCCGTCGCCCACCACGACGTTCGCCGGACACCGGCTTAAGTAGTCGAAGAGCGCGGGGTGGCGCGCGATCCGGACCACCACTGGATCGACCTCGAAGAACGTGAAACGCTCCCCTGGCCGCGCGTAACAGGCGAGCGTGCCGGTGCCGAGCCCGATCCCGCCGGGGTCTTGCGTGGTGGCGCGCGGCAGCTCGCCGAATGCCTGCCCCACCGGCCCCGGCCCGCTGTAGTACTCAAGCGGCTGCGGCCGTCCCGGCCCCAAGCGCTCGAGCCCGTGCTGGGTGGTGCCGTCGTAGAGCGCGTGCGTTCGCGAGCCGTCGCTCGCCACCACCTTGTAGATGCCGAAGTAGCTGCGCTCGCGGGCGATCACCTGCTGGCCGGGCGGCGAGGCGATCGACGGGGCCACGAGGATCGCGCCGATCGCGAGCGCGAAGCGCACTGGTCGGCGGGCGAGGTTGAGCGACAGCCCACACGCCATCCCGACAACCAAGCTCGTGGTCTGGAACGAGCCGCTCGACTGCCCGGAGTGCACCGCCTGGAGCGCCAGCGCCACGACAGCCACGATCATCACGGGCACGATGCCGTCCATCAGGCGCGTCGGCCTCGGGTCGCCCGTCAGCAGCCGCAGCAGATCCGCCCGCTTAGACGGCGGCCGCGGCCGCAGCGCGCACACCGCGACGATCGCCAGCGGGTACTCCACGAGCGTCGGGAAGGCGACCGGGGCGAGGATTGCGTTGAAGGCGCCGCCGATCACCCCGCCGATCGCGAGCCAGAGGTAGAACTCGGTGAGGTGGCGCGGCGCCGGGCGGTCGGCCGCCAGCAGCGAGTGGCACATCAGCGCGGCCGTCGCGAGAGCGATCAGGTGGACCGCCAGCAGCAGCGCGAGCGGGCGCTCGGACCCGATCGCGAGCGTGTAGACGACCACGACCGAGATCGCGGGCAAGAGGCGCCGCCCGAGCACCGCCAGCCGCTCGGGGCGGGCGCCGGGCGCGAACGCGGCGACCAGCGTGAGCAGATACAGCGCGAGCGGGATCACCCACAGGAGCGGGATGGGCGTGAGGTCGCGCGTGATGTAAGTCGTGGTGCCGAGCATCAGGCTCGACGGGACGGCGGCGAGGACGAGCCAGCGCAGGCGCCGCGCCCAGGCGATCGCCGGGACCTCCGGCGCAGGCGCCGCCACCGCCGGCTTAAGCTCAACCGCCGGCGCTAGCGCGACCCCGGCGCCGGCCGGGCGCAGCCATAGCGCCGCCGCGCTCGCCGCCACGAGGCCGCCGGCCACCGCGTAGCCGATCGCCCACCCGCGCCCCTGACCGGTGAGGGTGAGCGCCGGTTCGAGGACCAGCGGGTACGCGAGCAGGCCGAGCAAGCTGCCGCCGTTGCTGGCCGCGTAGAGGAAGTACGGATCGCGGGCGGCGCGATGGCGCGTGGAGGCGAGCCAGCGCTGGAGCATCGGCCCGTTCGCTGCGAGCGCGAAGAACGGCAGGCCGGCGGTGGAGGCGAGCAGTCCGAGCAGCCATGGGATCGGCTCGGCGCTTGCGGGCGGGTGGGCACCGTGCGGGAGCGCGATCGGCAGCGCCACGACCGCCGCGCCCAGCACGACGAGCTGAAGCAGCGCCTGGCGGCGTGGCGAGAGCAGGCGGCTGGTGGCGTGCGCCCAGGCGTAGCCGGCCAGCAGCGCCATTTGGAAGAACAGGACGGTCGTGTTCCAGACCTCCGGCGTCGAGCCGAGCAGCGGCAGCACGAGCTTGCCGACCAGGGGCTCGAGCAGGAAGAGGAGCGCCGCGCTACCGAAGAGCGTCAGCGAGTAGAGGACGGTCACGGCGTCGGGCGGTTACGGGCGAGCGCGGGCTTTCCGATGTAAGCACTGGCGAACGCCCCGGGGACCCGTCGAGAGCCCGGCCGCTCGTCTCAAGCCTATCTTAGGCTTTGCATGCCCATCTCCCCAGCCCCTCAAAGCCACTGAAAGAGCCGCGCCCATGCCCCAGGTTCCCACGATCAAGCTCAACGACGGTCACGAGATCCCGCAGTTGGGCTTTGGCGTGTTTCAGGTTCCACCGCAGGACACGGCCGAGGTCGTGACGCGCGCCCTGAGAACCGGCTATCGACACATCGACACCGCGGCGGCCTACGGCAACGAGGCGGGGGTCGGCCAGGCGGTGCATGCCGCTGGACTCGACCGCAAGGATGTGTACATAACCACCAAGTGCTTCAACGACGACCACGGCTTCGAGCAGGCCAAGCGAGCTCTGCGTGCCAGCTTGGACCAGCTCGAGATGGACTTTGTGGACCTCTACTTGATCCACTGGCCCGTTCCCTCCCGGGACCGCTACGTGGCGTGTTCGACTTCGACCTGCGCACCGAGGAGATGTCGGCGATCGCAGCACTCGACACAGGCGAGCGGACGGGCCCGGACCCCGACACGTTCGTTCGCCCGTAGTGGGCGTCGACACGAGCGCCGCGAGGCTGACCTTGGGGCAGCATTCGGTGACTCTCGGCTCTCGCGCCGCAGGCTGCGGGGCGCGTTCCGGCTAGGTTTTCTTGCTGTGAGCGCAGCCTGGATTGAGCGTACGGTGGAGCTTTGGCGGGACCGTGTGGACCGCTATGGGAGCGCTCATGCGCGTCTGCGCCGACAGGCGCAGGGGGATGTGGTGCGTTGGGAGTGGTGGACGCTCGGGGCCGATCGCCACCATCCTGAGCCGTTCAGCTTGGGTGGGTGGTACCCGCTGTCGGGTGGGCGGCGCTTGCGCGGCGAGCCTGAACGCCTCGTTGATGTCGAGCGCTACGGGATCGATCGCGCAGACCGAATCGTGTGGGTGCGTAAGTGGTCAGTTCGCCCCCCGGTTCGGTGCAGGTAGCGGATGAGCTGTTGGAGGAGACTGATCTCGGGTTGGTGTGCGCCGCCTTTGGGCCAGTGATGGAAGGTGAGCGCCCGTGGCTGCACCGGCTCGACCGTTGGGTCTTCGACGAGGGCCGTGTCACCCTCCACGAAAGCGCAATCGTCGATGCGTTCGCGACGGGGATGCAGCTTGGACACGCCGACTACGCCTACGACAAGCACGGCCGGGTGGCGACCGTCGAGGCGTGGGAGTGGGATCCGGACGACCCCGACGCCGACCGTGCCGGAGTGAGCCGCCGATGGTCGGTGCGCCCGGTCTACGGGGCCGAGGGGGAGATGGTGGAGGTTCGCGAGGGCCCGAATGTGACGTGGGTGCGCCCCCGGCGGGGGGTCAGCGTCCGGTCGCTGTCGCAGAGCATCGAGGATCGCCTGGTGGAGGCGGTCCCCCGCTAGCTGGCGGGAGAGCGGCTGCCGGGCCCGCTGTACTGCCTCATGCTCTACTCATCAGACTTCAGCGACCTTGAGCCGATACTCGTCGGGGGCCTGGAGGCTCGCCGAGGGTACCTGCTCGCGCATCCGCCGGGACCGATGGAACCGCCCGGACTTGATGGCGAAGCGATCGCCGAGCCAGGCTTGGGCGCCGGCCCGTCTGAGCGGGAGATGCTCGCCTACCCCCTGTGGAACCCGCTTGACGAACCACGTTTTCAGACGTACGCCGCCGGAAAGGAGCCGGCGCTGGTCGCCGGGAACGAGCTGGCCGGCGATGAGCGGTTCCGCGATCAATGCCGGCAGCTGTGGGCGCACGCCGACGCCAAGTCCGGCGACCCAATCGCAGCCTTCGCGCGAGTACTGCAGGGCGCCGCCGCCCGCCTGACCGCACTCGAGTGGTCAAAAATCCTGCCCACCACTGACGACTTTCGTAGTGATCGCCCACCCCGGCGACATTGGTGTGGGCGAACTCCGACAGACCCTGCGCCGCAGCCTGGGCCCCGAGCGCTACCGCGACTTGCAGCGCAAAGGACTTACGCCCTGACCGCAACCGGCGGGACCGCCTGCGGGCCGGCCCAGCTTGTGGCGGCCCTCCCGACCGCTCGCCCTCCCGCCGATGTCTGCGCTCCGGGAGGGTAGAAGCGCGGGTTGCCTTCGGCCTGCTCGCGGCCTAGGAAGCGCTCCAAGAAGCGGTACCTGCGCACGCCAGCAGGGCCGACATCTCGTTCATCGTCCGTCAACATCGAAGCTGCGCGACCGCCTGCCTATGAGCTCAATTCGGGGAGACCACGTTGAGCGCTGGGAGCAGATCAGCGTGGCGCGCGCGGTCGCGCGTCAGCAGCGTCCGATCTGAGACCGCAGCATGCGCGGCGATGTAGAAGTCCGGCAACGGCGACAGCCTCGCGCCTCCTCGCCGGCGGTATTCCACGAAGAGCCGGCAAGCGAGGAACCCGCCCTCCCAGGGCAACTCCTCGCGCTCGATCCGGACGGTCAGCGCGTCGTCGAGATCCTCGACACGGGCGAAGCCGACCGAGAGCTCGGCGTAGATGACCGGGTTGATGATGACCGGTCCCTGGTCGAATGCGCGCGCGAGGTGTTCGACTGACCAGTCGGCCCAGCGATCGTCTTCTGTGAAGACGTCAAGCAGGACGTTGGAGTCCACGATCGTCCCGTGGGGCACCGGGTGGTCAGGCGTCGCCGCGGGTCAGGGCCATCATCTCGTCGGTGCTCATCGACCCCTTGCCGCGACCACGCATCGCCGCCACGAGCATCGCGCCATCGCCCTCGGCGCGCCTCACGAGCCGCACACCGCGGGCGTCGAGCTCGAAGTCGACCTCGCTGCCCGACGTGATCCCAAGGCGCTGCCGGACCTCCTGGGGGATCGTTACCTGCCCCTTGCTCGTCACACGCATAACGAGACGATAGCAGAAGTAATACCGGTCGGTATGACTGACGTCCTGGACGATCCTTCATCGAGTTGCTGTCTTGCTGTCGTCTCGCGAGTGCTCGCCGGTACGAACCGGCCATCCGTGAGCGCGAGATCTGGCGGAGAGTGGGCTCATGTGCGTTTGGGGAGCACTCGTGCGCAGCGCAGGTGCGCTCCAAACGCCACCAGCCCTACTACGACCCCTCGGCGATCTCCAGGAAGCGGCTGAGCCGCCGGCAGTCCCGCTCGGCGACGCGCCGGCGCTCTGAGCCCTTCTCGGCCTCATCCCGCTCCCGTTCGGCCTGCTCCAAGCGGTCGCGCAGACTGCCCGCGTCGAGTTCGGCGGCCGGATGGGCCTCCTCCACCAGCACCATGGCGCGGTTGTCGGCGACCTGCAGATAGCCCTCGGCCTGGGCGAAGGAGACCACGTCGGAGTCGCTCTTGTGGAGACGGAGCTCGGTCGGCTCGAGCATCGCCAGCAGGGGGATGTGGTGGGCGAGGATGCCGATGGAGCCGACCCCGGTCCGGGTCGAGACCATCTCCACCTCGTCGCTGAACACCTGCCCCTCGGGGGTGAGCACCTCCACCGGGAACTTCTCGTGCGCCATCGCTATTCGTCGTCCTCGTCAGAGCCGTCCTCGTCCTTGCGCTTCTTCTTGTTCTTGTCCTTGCTCTTGCTCTTGCTGTCGTCCTTGCTCTTGCTCTTGCTGTCTTCCTTGCTCTTGCTCTTGCTCTTGCTCTTGCTCTCGTCCTCGTCGGAGTCCTCGTCCTTGCTCTCGTCCTGGTCCTCATCCTCGTCGGAGTCCTCGTCCTTGTGCGAGTCCTTGCCGGCCTCCTTGACCACCTCCTCGATCGACCCCTTCATGAAGAAGGCCCGCTCCGGCAGGTCGTCGTGCTTGCCCTCCAGGATCTCCTTGAAGCTGCGGATCGTGTCCCCGATGGAGACGAACACACCGGGAGTGCCGGTGAACTCCTCGGCCACGTGGAACGGCTGGGAGAGGAACCGCTCCAGGCGCCGGGCCCGGTTGACGGTCTGGCGGTCCTCGTCGGAGAGCTCGTCGATACCGAGGATGGAGATGATGTCCTGGAGGTCCCGGTATTTCTGCAGCACCGCCTTGACCTGGTTGGCGACCTCGAAGTGCTCGTCGCCGAGGATCTCCCGCTTGAGGATCGTCGAGTTGGAGTCGAGCGGGTCGACCGCCGGGTAAATACCCTTCTCCGAGATCGAGCGCGACAGCGTGGTGGTGGCGTTCAGGTGGGCGAACACCGAGGCCGGCGCCGGGTCGGTGAGGTCGTCGGCCGGGACGTAGATCGCCTGGATCGAGGTCACCGATCCGTTGCGGGTGGAGGTGATCCGCTCCTGGAGCTGGCCCATCTCGGACTCCAGCGTGGGCTGGTAGCCGACTTGAGAGGGCATCCGCCCCAGCAGCGCGGAGACCTCGGAGCCGGCCTGCACGAAGCGGAAGATGTTGTCGATGAAGAGCAGCACGTCCTGACCCTCTTCGTCACGGAAGTACTCCGCCATCGTCAGCCCGGACAGCGCCACGCGCATGCGGGCTCCGGGCGGCTCGTTCATCTGGCCGAAGACGAGCATCGTCTTCTCCAGAACGCCCGATTCCTTCATCTCCAGGTACAGGTCGTTGCCCTCGCGGGAGCGCTCGCCCACCCCGCAGAACGCCGACAGGCCGCCGTGCTCTTGGGCCAGGTTGTGAATCAGCTCCTGGATGATCACCGTCTTACCGACTCCGGCGCCGCCGAACAGCCCGACCTTGCCGCCCTTGGCGTAGGGAGCGAGCAGATCGATCACCTTGATCCCGGTCTCGAACATCTCGGTCGTCGGCGTCAGCGCCTCCACGGTCGGCGCCGCGCGATGGATCGGCCACCGCTCGATGTCCTCGTCCAGGTCCTCGCCCTGGTCGATCGGGTCGCCCAGCAGGTTGAAGATCCGCCCCAGGGTCGCCTTACCCACGGGCACGGTGATCGGCGCACCCGTGTCGATCACGTCGATGCCGCGCGCGAGCCCGTCGGTGATGTCCATCGCCACCGCCCGCACGCGGTCGTCGCCGAGGTGCTGCTGGACCTCGCAGACCAGCCACTCGTTGTCGGCGGCGGTGACGTCGCTGTCCTCCTCGGCGCGCGCGGCCTCAGGCCGCTTGATCTTGACCGCGTGGTTGATCTCGGGCAGCTTGTCGGCGAAGAGGGCCTCGATCACGACCCCCTGGATCTCCTCGAGCGTGCCGACGTTCTGCCCGTTCTTGCCCGACTCGCCCTCACCCGACTCGTCCGCGGTGTCCTCGGCCGAGGTATCGCTCGTCTCCTGCGACTTGCCCTCGGTCTCCTCCGCTGACTTCTCCTGCTTGTCGCCGGATTCGCCCTCGGACTTGCCCTCTGTCTCCTTGGCGGGCTTCTCGTTCTCCTGCCCTGACTTGTTCTCGGTCTCTTCTGTGGCTGACATCTGTTCTCCAATCCGGCCGGGCAGCGTGCCGCGGCAAGCAGTCTTGACTTTAGTGGGCGCCCCCGAAGACCATCAGCTGAGGCCCTCCGCCCCAGCCACTACCTCCATGATCTCCTGGGTGATCTCCGCCTGCCGGGCGCGGTTCATCTGCAAGGTCAGGTCGTCGATCAGCTCGCTGGCGTTGTCGGAGGCGTTACGCATCGCGGTCATGCGCGCGCCGTGCTCGGAGGCAGTGGACTCCAGCAGGGCCCTGAAGATCGAGACCTCGACATAATCGGGGACCAGACGCTGGAGGATCTCCTCCGGATCGGGCTCGTACTCCACCAGCGGACCCTTGCCGGAGTCCTTGTCGCCGGACTCGTCGTCGTCCTTGTCCGCCTCCAGCAGGGTCGCCTGCTGGAGGGGCAGGAGCGTCTCCTGGGTCACGTTCTGATTGGCCGCGGAGACATAGCTGTTGTAGAAGATCTCCACCCGATCGACCTCCCCATCGACGTAGGCCGCGATCAACCGCTCGGCGATCCGTCGGGCGTCGGAGTAGGCGGGGCGGTCGGTGAAGCCCTCGAAGCTCTCCGCCACGGTGAGGCCGCGGAAGTTCAGCGAGGATGCCGGGCGCTTGCCGGAGGCGAAGTACACCGGGCTGGCCCCCTCCGAGGAGTGGCGGTGTCCGGCGGCCGTGGCCCGGCGCACGATGTTGGAGTTGAAGCCCCCGGCCAGGCCGCGGTCGCCGGCGATCAGCAGCAGCCCGACGTTCTTCACCTCCTCGTGCTCGGCCATGATCGGCAGCTGCGGCATGCTGCCGGCCGCCTCCGCCGCCTGCCGGGTCATCCGCCTGATGGCCGTGGCGTAGGGCCGCAGCTCCTCGATGCGCTGCTCGGCGCGGCGCAGCCGGGCCGCCGCCACCATCTCCATCGCCCGGGTGATCTTCTTGATGTTCTTGACCGAGCTGATGCGGTCCTGAACGTCCTTCTGCGTTGATCCCATCGGTGCTCAGGCCCTCCGCCTAGGCGGCGACGGCCTCGTCCCCCTTGTCGTCCTCGCTCTTCTCCGAGCTCTCGCCATCCTCGTCCGAGGAGCTGCCCTTGGAGCCCTGCTTGTCATCGTCCCCGCGGTCCTCGTCGTCGTCCTCGTCCAGCGGGTTGCCCTCCTCGTCGAGGTCGTAGCCGAAGTCCTCGGCGAACTGCTGGACGGTGTCCCCGAGCTTCTCCTGGGTCCCGTCGCTCCAATCGCCCTCGGCGATCGTGTCCACCAGGTCGGGCTCGCTGGAGCGCACCGACTCGATCAACTCGGCCAGGAAGCGCTCGACCTTGTCGACCTCGATCCGGTCCACGTAGCCGTTGCTGGCGGCGAAGATCTGGACGACCTGATCCTCGATCGGCATCGGGTCCCGCTCGGCCTGGTTGAGCGTCTTGACCAGCCGCTCACCGCGCGAGAGGGTGCGCTGGGTCTCCTGATCGAGCTCGGAGCCGAACTGCGCGAAGGACTCCAGCTCCCGGTACTGGGAGAGATCGAGCTTCAGACGGCCGGAGACCTTGCGCATGGGGGTCAGCTGCGCGCTGCCCCCGACTCGAGAGACCGAGATGCCGACGTTGATCGCCGGCCGCACCCCGGAGTGGAACAGGTTCGGCTCCAGGAAGATCTGGCCGTCGGTGATCGAGATCACGTTGGTGGGGACATACGCGGCGACGTCCCCGGCCTGGGTCTCGATGATCGGCAGCGACGTCAGTGAGCCACCGCCGAGGTCGTCGCTGAGCTTGCAGGCGCGCTCCAGCAGCCGCGAGTGCAGGTAGAAGACGTCGCCGGGGTAGGCCTCACGGCCCGGGGGGCGGCGCAGCAGCAGTGACATCTGCCGGTAAGCGTAGGCGTGCTTGGTGAGGTCGTCGTAGGCGGTCAGTGCCGCCTTGCCCTGGTAGAGGAAGTACTCGGCCATGGCGCAACCGGCGTAGGGCGCCAGGAACTTGATCGGCGCGGACTCGTCGGCGGCGGCCATCACGATGATGGTGTTCTCCAGGGCGCCGGCCTCCTCCAGCTCGTTGGCCAGCGCCACGACCGTGGACTTGCGCTGCCCGATGGCGACGTACACGGAGATCAGGTCGCGATCCCGGTTGTTGATGATCGTGTCCCTGACGATCGCGGACTTGCCGGTCTGGCGGTCGCCGATGATCAGCTCGCGCTGACCCCGGCCGATCGGGATCATCGAGTCGATCGCCTTGAGGCCGGTGAGCATCGGCTCCTTGACCGGCTGGCGCTGGACAACGCCCGGCGCCTTGAACTCGGCGGGGCGGGTCTCGTCGGTCTCGATCTCCCCCTTGCCGTCGAGGGCGTTGCCGAGCGGGTCGACGATCCGGCCCAGGAGCGCGTCACCGACCGGGACCTCCAGCAGGCGCTTGGTCCGCTTCACGGTGTCGCCCTCGGAGATCGATTCCCAGTCGCCGAACAGCACCGCGCCGACGTTGTCGGACTCCAGGTTCAGGGCCAGGGCCGTCACGTCGCCCGGCAGGTCGAGCATCTCCAGCGACATGCAGTTCTCCAGGCCGTGGATGCGGCAGATGCCGTCCGCGACCGACAGCACCGTGCCGACCTCGGTGAGGTCGGCGTCGTTGGAGTCCATTCCTTCGATCCGGTCTTTGAGGATTGAGGTGATCTCGTCGGGCTTGATCTGCATCGGGGGCTCCTTGTTCCGCGGCGGGGCAGTGCCCCGCATGGCTTCACGCCTGCGCGACTTGCTTGCGAAGTTTTTCGAGTCGGTTCCTGATCGAGGCGTCGAGGATGGAGTTGCCCACCCTCAGCACGATGCCTCCGAGGATGTCCGGGTCCACGGTGCTGGAAAGCTCCACTTTGAGACCGGTCTGCTCGCCGATGCGATCGCCGATGTCGCGCACGGTGGATTCGTCGAGCTCGATCGCGCTTGTCACCTGCACCGGCAGCAGTTGGTTCTCCTTCTCCCACATCTCGTCGATGCGGCGGCGGATGCGAAAGATCACCGGCATTCGGTGGCGCTCGATCAGCGCCTGCAGGAAGTTCATGAAGATCTCCTGCGAGTCCTCCAGCATCCGCTTCAGCCCGTCCTTCTTCTCCTCGCTGGAGAAGTAGGGCGAGAAGAAGAAGATCTGCAGCTGCCGGTCATCATTCAGGGCATCGGCGAACTGGCCCAGCTGCTCACGCACCTCTTCTAGGACCTCGTGCTCCTGCGCGACCTCGAACAGCGAGCGCGAGTAGACCTCGGCGATCTCCTCCATCAGTGTGCCGCCCTGGTTGCCGGAGGCTGCACTAGCCGCTCCTCCCCGGGCTCAGTGAGCTGAAGTCGAGCTCGCTGAGGGCATCCTCGACCAGGCGCCGCTGATCCTCCTCGGTCAGCGTCTTGCGCGTGACCTTCTCGGTGGCCATCACCGTGAGGTCGGCGACCTCACGGCGGATCTCCTGGATCGCCCGCCGGGTCTCGGATTCAATGTCACGCCGGGTCTGCTCCATCATGTGCTCGCGCTGATCCTTGGCCCCCTCTTGAACCTTGCGCTCGTGGATCTCTGCCGTCTTGCGCGCCCGCTCCACGATGTTCTCGGCCTGCTGGCGCGCCTCACGCAGGCGCTCGCGGTACTCCTCCAGCACCTTGTCGGCCTCGTGGCGCACCTGCTCGGCGTGATCGATCGACTCCTCGATCGCGTGCTGGCGCTTGTCCAGCGCCGCGGTGATGCGAGGAAAGGCGAGCTTCCACAGCACGAACATGGAGATCCCGAACAGCAGCAGGGTCCAGATCATCAGCCCGACGCTGGGGTCGACGAGCGGAGAGGATGCTGCGAGGTCCAGCACTACGCTATGAAGGCGGAGATCAGCCCCGCCACCAGGCCGTAGAAGAAGCACGCTTCGGTAAGAGCGAAGCCCAGCCACTGGATGCTGGTGATCTCATCGCGCATCTCCGGCTGGCGCGTGACCGACTCGATCACCTTGCCGAAGATGTAGCCGATGCCCACGCCGGCGCCCACAGCGCCCAAACCGCCGCCGATGCCGATGCCGAGGCCCTTGGACTGAGCGAACACGAGCATGTGTGAAAGCACTAGAACCAGCTCCTATCTTTAGTGGTCTGATACCGCGCCGCCGAGGTAAATGGCGGAGAGAGTCGCGAAGATGAAAGCCTGCAGGGTGGCGACCAGGCCCACCTCGAATATGAACACGGCGATGCCCAGCGGCAGGGTGAACCAGCCTACTGCGGTGAAGCCCAGGATCACCGCCATGCCCCCGGCCATGAACAGGATGATCATGTGCCCGGCGAGAATGTTCGCCCACAATCGGACCGTCAGCGATATGAGGCGCATGAAGTTGGAGACGATCTCCAGCGGGGCGATCATGATCATCATCCTGCCGCCGACGCCGCCGGGCATCAGGTGCTTGAAGTAGCCCCGGAAGCCGTACTTCTTGAAGCCCTCGGCGTTGAAGGCGATGAACACCACCAGCGACAGCACCAGCGCCACCGACACGTTGGCCGTGGCCGCGTAGAGAGCGAAGGACGGGATGCTGAGGCCGAGGACGTTGATCGACTCCTCGCTGTTGGTCGGCAGCGGCAGGTAGCCGATCATGTTGCAGTACCAGATGAACAGGAACAACGTCCCGATGAAGGGGAACCACTTGGCCGCCATCTCGTTGTCCAGGTTGCCGCGGGTGATGTTGTCCCGCATCAGCGAGTAGATCGTCTCCACCGCCGTCTGCACTCGGTTGGGCCGCTGCTGCATCCGCCGGGAAACGAACATCACCGTGGCGATCGTGGCGATCGTCGATAGGAACAGGTACAGCACGGCACGATCGATCTCCAGCGGTCCCAGCGTCACCCAGGGGGTGAGCTTGAACTCGGTTTGGATGTCGAACTGGGCCTTCGGCGACTTGCCGAAGATGAGGCCCAGCGCCACCAGCCCGATCACGTAGATCGCCGCGAGCGTCCGAAGGATGCGCTTGCGCGTCCAGGTCATGGGCGTCTCGGCCGATAGATGACGGAGAGGATGAGCTCGACGCTGAAGGCGAACAGGATCACCAGCAGCGCGGTTACGCCCGCGTTGCTGCCCGCGCTCTGGCGCAGTACGATCGCAATCACGGCCAGGCCAATCAGCCGCCCGAAGAGGTACGCCAGCCGCAGGCTGATCTCACCCTTCGCCGAGGTCATCGCCAGAGCGACGCGATCCACGAGCACACCGATGGCGCGCAGCCCGATCCACGCTCCGGCGCTGATGAGGTAGCCGCTGGCCGGGACCCCGATCAGCAGTAGCACGGGGGCCGCGACCACCAGGAGGACGACGTCCAAGAGGCCGAGGATGCTCAGCGGCGTATGCGGCGTGGTGGTCTTACGGGCAGGTCCGGTCCGAGACGCGCGGACGCCGGGGCGGGCGGCACCAGCCGGTGCGGCAAGCTCAGCGGGGGGTGTAGATGGGGTGCGGTTCACACTGCACGGGGGGTGGGTGCGCGTAGGCTACCCACCAAGCGGCCCTGTTGTCACCTTAATTGCGCGAGCCGCCGGCTGGCGACGGGCGCGCGTGAACCATAGCGCGCGATCGGACTCAGTGACGACGGGCCGCAGCGAGCCGGTTCGGCAGCGAGGGCTTGGGCAGCTGGCCTTCGGCCCACATCGCGGCGATGCTGGCTCTGAGCAGACCCAGGGCGCCCTCGTAGACGAGGTAGCGCGGCTCCCAGCGCGGAAAGAACTTGGCGTTGAAGCGGTACAGGCTCTCGATCTGGAAGAACGGGTTGCCGAGCGCGACGAGCTTGCCCAGCCAGCGCTCGTGAGCTTTAGCGGGGCTGTGCAGCCAGCGCGCGAAGGCGGCGAAGTTCAAGGACATCTCCTCCAGCCCACGGTCGCGCAGCAGACCTGCGGCGCTGACCACCAGGAACTCGGTCAAGCCGTTGGGTGTCTCGGGATCGCGGCGCATGAACGACAGCGACACCGCCGGGCGCCCGTAACAGGGCACGAAGTGCAGAACACCCCGGATCGCGTTCTCCTCGTCACGGGCCAGCACCACGAGGGTCTCGTGGCCGTCGAGCACGCTGATGGAGTCCATGGCCATGGAGAAGCCACGCTCGGGCGCGCCCTCGCGACCACGCTCGAGCACCAGCTCGATCTCCGTCAGGGTGCTGGGTGGCAAGGTGCTGACCTCGTGCAGCTCCGCGGTGTAGCCGCCCTTGGTCAGGCGGCTGACCGATTGGCGAACCTTGCGGATCGCCCGCCCCTCCAGAGAGAACTTGTCGAGCTCCAGGATCGCCTCGTCGCCGAGGTAGATGGTCCGCAGGCCCAGCTGCCGGTAGAGCGGCGCTAGCTGCTCGCTGGCGCCGACCGCGCCGAGCTTGAGTGCGCGTGCCTGGGCGAAGGACTGCAGCTCCCCGAGCAGCCCGGCAAAGGACTCCGGCGGACCGACGGGGTCGCCGGAGAGCAGCAGCACGCCGTTCTCGATGCGGTAGCCGACGAATGCGCGCCGGTCGGCGCTGAAGAACAGCTGCTTGTCCGTGCGCAGCTTGAAGAACGACAGCGTGTCGCTGCCGTGGGCGCGGACCAGCTCCGCCGCCGCCGCGCGCGCGGCGGGGCCCGGAACGCGGGCGGGCGAGGCCAGCGGGCGGAAGACGACGTAGGCGATCGCCAGCAGCGTGACTACCTCCACCAGGTGCACCCCAAGCGGGATCCAGGCGAACAGGTGGTGGTGGAGGTGGAGGGTGTGATGGAAGTGGATCGGGCCGGACTGCCACAGCAGCAGGTCTCCCGTCTCGGCGATAACCGAGTGCCAGGACGGGTGGCCCTGCGAGGCCCAGGTGGCCACAGCAGCCACGGCCAGCCCGACCAGGCCCAGAGCCGGGACGCGCCACAGGGCCGAGCGCAGCGTGATCGGGTCGTGGCGCACGGTGAAGCTCGCGCGCCCGGCGATCACCATCGCGGCCACGGCCCAGGTGATCGCGGTCTCCTCGAAGTCGAACCCCTTGAGCAGATCGAAGATGCCGAGCGTCAGCATCAGCACGACCGCGACCTGCCAGGCACGGCGGCGACGCTTGAGTAGGTATGGGGATACCAGCAGCAACGCCGTCCCCGCCGGCAGCGCCAGCGCATGGAACAGACGAATGGCCTCCACGGGCTCGAAGTCCAGCAGCAGGTGGCCGCGCCAGCGGATGTTGGGGGTCAGCGCCGAGCCGATGTTGACGATACCCACCAGGGCGGCGGCCAGGGCGATCAGTCGCGGCAGCCAGCGTGAGGAGCGATGTGTCGATGAGGTCATGGCGTCAACGTCTTAAGTACCCGGCACGCATGGTGCTGGTTACGAGGCCCGGCACGGCGTTCCTGCCCGCACGGCCTTTCGGCGGCGGGTGCTACGCGCCGGCGCTGGCGCCCACGCGGGGCCGGCCGGTATGCGGACCGCCCTGCTCGGCACGCAGCTCAGCGAGCCGCGCGGTGACGCGCTCGCGCTTCTCGCTCAGCTGCAGCTCCAGCTGCTCCAGCTCCAGCCGGCGGGAGCGCACGAGCTCCAGCTGGGGCTCGATGTGCCCGAGCGACTGCTCCAGGATCCGCTGACGGTGCGCGGGATCCTCGGCCTGGTGATACTCGCGGCGCAGCTCGGCGCGAGCGGTCTCGGCCTCCAGCAGCTGGGAGAGCTGCTCCAGCGAGAGGCCGAGCAGGTCCCGCAGGCGGACGATCTCCCTGACGCGCTCGACGTCGGAGTCACCGTAGAGACGGTGCTTACCCTGCGCGCGGACTCCGGCTGAGCCCCCGAGCAGGCCGATCTCCTCGTAGTAGCGGATCGTCCGCGCGGTCGTCCCGGTCAGCTCGGCGACCTCGCCGATCCGCAGCGGGCGGCCTTCGGCGGCACTCATCCGCGCGCGAGCTCAGGCGCGGGGGTTCCCGCGAGGGCTGCAGGGGCCGGATCGGCGGCGGCCGGATCGGGGGCGGCCGGATCGGCGGCGGCCGGATCGGCGGCAGAGGCCGGATGGCCGGCGTCACGCGGCCGGGCGGCTGCCACCACCGCCCCCAGCACGGAGACCACCGCCAGCACCCACAGGGCCGTGTGCATGTTGTCGATGAAGGGCACCAGCTGGGTGTTGGAGATGTGGTTGGCCAGGCCGGAGAAGACCTTGAAGAGCACGGTCTTGGGCACCGAGGAGGTGACGACTGCCAGCACGAAGGCGATCGAGATCACCGCGCCGGTGTTCTGCACCAGCACCCGGGCTCCCGCGGCGATGCCCCGGCGGTGGGCGGCCACCGTGCCCATCATCGCGGCGGTGTTGGGGGAGTTGAACATCCCGCTGCCCACGCCGACGATGAACATATAGAGGCCGCTGGCCACGTAGGTCGTCTCGCGTCCGAGCGTCGTCATCAACGCCAGCCCCAAGGCGGTGACGATCATGCCGAGCACGGCCATCCCGCGAGAGCCGCGACGGTCAGCCCAGATGCCGGCCGCCGGCGAGGACACCAGCATCCCCAGCGCCAGCGGCGCGAGCTTCACGCCCGCCAGGATCGGGGAGTCGCCTTGGACCCCCTGGAAGTAGAAGACGAACACGAACATCAGCGCGAACCGCGCCAGGCCGTTGATGAAGGCGGCGGCCGCGGCCGCGGAGAAGAGGCGGTTCTGGAAGATGGCGAGGTCGAGCATCGGCGCGGGATGGACCCGCTCTATCAGCACGAACGCCGGCAGCAGCACCGCCGCCGCCACCAGGCCTCCGATCACGACCGGTGAGCCCCACCCCGAGATCCCGCCCTTGGAGATGCCGAGGACCAGGCCGGTCAGCCCGACCAGAAAGGTCACGGTCCCGGTGAAGTCGAACCGTCGCTCCTCGGAGCGGCCCGATATCTCGTGCAGGACGGACGCGGCCCAGGCGCAGCCGATCAGGGCGAAGGGGACGTTGAACCAGAACACCCAGTGCCACGAGATGGCCACGAGCGCCCCGCCCAGGACCGGACCGATCACGAGTCCCACCGCGGCCACCATCGTGTTGGTGCCCATCGCCATCCCCAGCTGCTCCCGGGGGAAGGAGTCGGTCACGATCGCGCCGGCGTTAGCAAACAGGAAGGCGCCGCCGATCCCCTGCAGGATCCGCCAGAGGATCAGCTGCGTGCCGCTGCCGGCGAAGCCAGCCCCCAGGGAGGCAGCAGCGAAGACCAGGAAGCCGCCGATGTAGGCCTGCTTGCGCCCGAACTGGTCAGACAGGCGGCCGGCGCTCAGCACCAGCACGGTGGAGGCGATCATGTAGACCAGGATCACCCACACCAGCTCCAGCAGGCTCGTGTGCAGGCTCCGCTCCAGGTCGGGCAGCGCGATGATCAGCGTGCCGGAGTTGATCGTGGCCAGCAGCATCCCGAGGCTGGTGCACGAGAGCGCCCACCACTTGTAGTTGTCGTGCCCGGAATCGACACCGATCCGGCGCCGCGCCGGAGGGGTCGGGGCATCGGTGCTGGTGGTCGCTGGCGGTGCTTCGGTCGCGGACAAGCGGGCCTCCCAAGTGCAGTGCTGAACCTGATTCTTACGTCAACGTAAGATAGCAGCCCCCGCGGGGGTTTTGGACTGCCCGTCTGGCGCGGTGAAGCGACCGGGTGAGGCACGGGTGAGGCACGGGTGGGCATCTCCGTCCTCGGACTAACTCACGCGCTCGAACTCGCCGGTCTCGATGTCCCGCTCCACCTGGGCCTCGATCTCGTGCTCGGAGGTGGCGGGATCGTGAGCGCGGATCTCCCGGGCGCGCCGGCTCTTGAACTTCAGGATCTCCAGCACGTAGACCAGGTACACGCTGGCCGCCAGCGCCACCACCGCCATCCCCCCCAGCAGCACTGCCCAGCCCAGGTGGTAGTGGTGGGGGGCGCCGTGGTCGTGGTAGGGGAGCAGCCGCAGCGCCACCGCCAGCGCCGCCAGCATCAGCGTCCAGGCGTACAGGTAGAAGACGGTCTTGCGCTGACTGAAGCCGATCCGCGCCATGCGGTGGTGAAAGTGGTTGGCATCAGCCGACCACGGCTTGCGGCGGTACTTCAGTCGCTTGGCCACGACGAATCCCGTGTCCAGGAACGGGACGGCCAGGATGAACAAGGGCACGACCAGGGCGACGACGACGTTGGTCTTGAGGCTGCCCACGACCGCCGCCACGCCGAGCAGGTAGCCGAGCAGGTTGGAGCCGGCATCGCCCATGAAGACCGAGGCGGGGTGGAAGTTGTGAAACAGGAACCCGAGCGCCGCCCCGGCGGTCAGCGCCGCCAGTACACCGGCGGCATTGACGTTCAGATCGAAGGCGATCACCGAGAACGCGATCCCGTCGATCGTGCAGACCCCGGCGGCCAGCCCGTCGATCCCGTCGGAGAAGTTGACGACATTCATCATCCCCACCAGCCACAGGACGCTCAGCGCCCTCCCGGTGTTCGGGAACTGCAGCGCGCCGATGAACGGGAGCGTGATGTCGGTGACCACGGCGCCGCCCGCCACCGCGATCATTGCGGCGGCGATCTGGCCTAGCAGCTTCCACTGCGGCCGCAGGTCACGGGCATCGTCGAGCGCACCCACGAGCGTGATCACCGCCCCGCCGGCGAGGATCATCCACGTCTGAACCGTCCCACCACTGCCGGGCCGCGCCCCGACGGTTCGGGCCAACCTGATCTCGTCGGGCATCCAGATCAGCGCGGCCACGAGGACCCCGGCGAGGATCGCCAGGCCGCCCAGCAGCGGGGTGGTGCGAGTCGCCAGGCCACGCTCGCTGGGCATCGCCAGCGCGCCCACCCGCCGGGCCAGCCGCGCCGCCACCGGCGTCAGCAGCGCCGCGACGCCCGTCGCGACCACAAAGGCGAAAACCGCGTCCCAGTAGCGCATGACGTCGCCGTAGCATGGCAGCCGCTGGGGACCGCATGACCGGCGAGCGAGGCTCGCACGCGGCCGACGAGCGCGGGGCTCCTACGCGGCCGGGCAGAGAGCCTGCGCCAGGGCGGCCGCCACCATCAGCGGCTCGTCGCGCAGCTGGCGGAAGGTGAGGCGGATCACGCGCCACCCGGCCGCGCCCAGCTCCTGGTCGCGGCGGCGGTCGCGCTCAAAGGCGTGCCGGTGGCCGTGGGACGTGAACCCGTCGACCTCCACCACCAGCCGCGCCGCCCGCCACACGGCGTCGACCAGGTGCCCGCAGATGCGCACGTTCTTCTCCGGGCGGGTTAGCTTGGCGCCGTCCACGATCTGCATTAGCTCGGATTCCCAAACAGCGAATGGGCACCTGGTTGGGTGCTCAGGCGAACTGGAAGCGTAGGGGCCGGTTCCCCCACCAGGGGATCTTCAGGTCGGGGAGCTGGGCGGTGCGCATGATCGGGC